>JGI24003J15210_10000246_pt1 | contig 23225 bp, 24 predicted proteins | sample LinPmetageLP28_FD_15210 | JGI IMG/M metagenome (IMG submission 15210)
TGGCAGTTTATCATATTCAGTTTTAATGAAAAGAGTATTGATAAGGCAATGAAGATGGCCAAAGATAATAAAGTGGATTTTATATTAGTTAATAGTGCAAGATGGACAGATGATGACGATTGGTTAATGCCAAAAACTAGGAGAACAATGAATGACTAAAGTTACCGATAATCATTTAGGTGGACAATCGGAATGGGCAGAGGGTGATATTGAATTAGACCCTTTATGTTTTAAAGACGCAATTGCTCTGGCAGTTACAAACAAAGGTGTATTAATACCTTGTTGTAGAATGGACGATCCTAAAACAATGAACGACCCTAGAATGCAAAAGATGTTAGAAGTAAGTACAATAGATAATACAAACTCTATAGAAGATATACTAAAGTCAAAAGAGTGGAAAGAATTTGCAGATAACTTATCAAAGAATATAGGACCTAATGCCTGTAGGACTACATGTGCCAAGTCAAAAAAATATACACAAGTAGTAGAGTGGATAGATACAGAAAAAGGTGTAGCAACTAGTGTGGAGAAAAAGTAATGAGAAAAAAGTTATTAATATCAGGTTGTAGTTTTACAGATATTAATTATGTTAAAAAAATCAATGCTACAGGTGGAAAACAATGTGATGATTTTCCTACTTGGGGAGAAATACTAGCAAAACAATTAGATATGGATTTAGTACCATTAGGATTAAATGGTGCAGGACAAAAATACATTTATTCATCTATACAAGATTATGTTTTAGAAAATGATCCAAAAGAAATAGGTTTATGTGTTGCAGCCTGGTCAAAATCACAAAGAGTTAATTGGCAAAAGAAAAGATTAGATTGGGCTGATACAAAACCTAATATGTATGGAGATATAAGAGGTTGGATATTAGATAGTTTAAGGTACATGTATGCTTTTCAGAATTTGATGGAACAACATAGAATACCATATAGACATTTTCAAATGATTTCTTTATTTGTAGATCATATCTATGAATATGAATTTAAAAGTGAAGGCGGTAACTATGAAAAAATAAGACAAGAATGTATTGATGTAATTAAAAACTCACCACAATATAAACATATGAAAAACTTTATTGGTTGGCCTATATTTAATGAAGAAGGTGGTTTTGTTGTAGGAGATTTACAAATACACAAAGATTGGGGAGTAGAAGATAGATTGGCTAATAATATACCTACATCTACTTTTAATCCTGCCAATAGAGATTATGATCAAAAGGTTTGGTTTACAGATATATATGGTAAACCAGTTGGTCTAGCACCAAAAGGAACAATTAATTATGATTATGTTATTGAAAAAAGTAACCCACACCCAAATGAAAAAGGCCATGAATGGCTTGCAAATTATATAAAGTTGCACGGATTTAATAGTCAAAGAGTGCAAGAAAAGGAGAAAAAATGAAAGTAGGATTTACATGCAGTACTTTTGATTTATTACATGCTGGTCATGTACAGATGTTAAAAGACGCCAAAGATGAATGCGATTACTTGATTGTAGGATTACAAACTGATCCAACACTTGACAGACCAGATACAAAAAATAAACCAGTACAATCTTTAGTAGAGAGAAGTATACAACTTAATGCTATAAAATATGTTGATGAGGTAATACCTTATCAGACGGAAGAAGATTTAGAAGATATACTAAACATGTATAATATATCAGTTAGAATTATTGGAGAAGAATATCAAGGTAAGAATTTTACTGGTAAAGATATATGCGTTAAGAAACACGTAAAGATAGTTTACAATAAACGTGAACATAGATTTAGTTCAACTGATTTAAGAAAACGTATTAAAGATAGTTAAATTAACGGTGGTAAATAGCAAATGTTTCTGCCATATTCATATGACAAAATGATTGTGGTCTTCTATAAAATTTAGTAGAAGATCCTCTATATCTATATCTAATAGGTTTAGCATTTTTATTTGCTGATACTTCTTTAAAGTATTTTAAATACTTCATTGGTATGCCAGCAGCTATACATCTACTATCACTTGCCCATGGATCCAACATATGTTTAATCAACAAGGGATTTACAATTTTATTAAATACTCTTTTTCTTCTATTCATAATTATCCTCTCAAATATTCGGGACCAGTCCATTTAATAGAATAGCCTCCAGTTAGTACATTGCCTCTAGCTCTGTTTAGTGCAGGAGCATTAAAACCAGCCGCCTTTAATACATCACCTTTTTTAAAGTGTTTAAAGTCTTCTTTTACGATAAAAGCAAACACTCCGTTTTCTTGTACAACTTTAATGTATTTCTTACCTTGTGTTACTTTAGTTTTACTGTCCCATTCTTCTAATTGTTTTTTTCCGTATTCAGAACCTTTTCCCCAATTAGCATAATCATGTTTGGCACCAGCCATCATGTTCTTAATACCTTCGTCTAAAGTTTCTGCTGTTTTATTTACTATCGTCATTATTGTACTACTCCTTCCGTTCTAAAATCTACAATTGGCATAAAATCATAAGCGTATTCATTATCAGGTAATGTACCAGACATTTGAACATGACAATCATTTTTCTTTCTATTATCAAAGAAAGTCTGTAAAGTCTTCTTCAAGTTATTTGCCATTTGTTCATGTATTGAAACATTGAATTTTGCAAACAATGTACCACACATAATAGTACAATCAGTAGCACTTTCAGCTAATGCAAGTTTCATTATGTCTTTTCTCAATTGAATAGACTTGTTTTTATCATCAGCCATTTCCTGACCAAGGATCTCTTGTTCTCTCAATTTATTGTAATCTTGTGGTGTCATTATTTTTTCTCCTTAGCTTTGTAGTCGTTAATAATTTTATTAATAGCATTTTTCATGTTTATATCAATCATTCTTAAAAGTTCATCATCAACTTCAATAACTTCTTTTATTGTTGATTGCATTTTTCTAATTTTATTATAAGCAACATTTCTTACAATTGAAAGATTTAAGTTATTCATTATTTGTCCTCCTTATATAATTCTTGAGCATATAAAGCTAAGATATAAGACGCAACACCTATCAAGGCCATTGAAGCACCTTGTAAATATTTGTCTATTTCAATTGAACCTACGGCACCAACCATTGCTAAAGTACCGACTGTCGCCATTATTACCGACATGTATTCTATTATTTTTTTCATAGTGTATCCTTTGTTGTTTTTCATATTACTCGTCCATCCTATAACATAAATACACTAAAAGCAAGCAAAAAAAGCGTAAAATATGAAAATAATTAAAATAATTGCAATTTGTTCACTTTTTGTTCTTATTTCCTGCTCAAAAAATGTTAAGGATTGCAAAATTGAGCCAGATTTAGAAAAAATCAGCGAATCAGCGTTAAAAAATAAAGAAAATTTAAGTGAAACTGAGCTAAAACATGCTCAAATGTCTTGTAAATTTTAATTATAAATAATAATATGGTAAATTCACAAATTTATTGTCAAAATTGTGGACACGAATCGCATTGTGGCGAAAAATGTTTACAAGATTACGGAGAATCACAAAAAACCGTATGTTGTACACATTGTAGTTGCGAAAAAGATGATGATAATTGGGAAGATACTGTAAAATACGATAATGTTTAATAATGGAGAATAAAATGGCAAAAATGAGAATATTTAAGTTTTGGAATGAAGCAGGTGATGAAAAAGAGAAAGAAGCGATGAGTTTGAAGAAGGCAGTAATGTCAGTTCAAGGCGATTTTAAAGATAAATTTATTGGTGTTGAATATATGAGCAAAAAAGGCAAACAAATTAGCGATTCAGTACAAATACCTATGGGTAGAAAAGTACGACAAGCGCTTATAGTGGAAAAAGCGAGAGCAGCTGCTAAAGCACTAAAAGGATTGGGAAGATAAATGCCAGCAATCTGTAGACAAGGCGATAGTTTGAGTACCGGACACATTTGTGCTAGTACAACAACTTTAAATACGCCTGGTCAAAGTACAGTTAGGGCAAATAGTATATTAATAGCAAGAGTGGGTGACCCAACAGTAAGTCACCCTTTCCCACCAGCACCTCCTTGTGTACCTCACGTAGCAAACGTTAATGTAGGTAGTTCAACAGTTTCAGTCTGTGGTAGTCCAATAGCTAGAATAGGTGATAGTACAGACGCTGGAGCAATGACTTCAGGTTCTTCAAATATCTTTGCTGGTTAACGTATAAATATATACGTAATGCCAAATTTTGATAGTAGTAATACGAACAACAGTAAAAGAGCAAATAGAATCTATAAAGACTTGGATTTGAATTTTGGTCGTAACGTTGTAACTGGTGATGTAAACAAATTGACCGATGTAGAGGCCGTTAAAAGAAGTGTTAGAAATTTAATTAATACTTCTCACTTTGAAAGACCTTTTCATCCAGAAATTGGCAGTGATGTTAGAAGAATGTTATTTGAACCAATGACACCTCTTACAGCACTTAACTTACAAAGAAAAGTTGGCGAAGTTCTAAATAATTTTGAACCTAGAATAAAGTTAGTACAAATTTTAGCTAGACCAGATTTAGATAGGAATAGTTATCATTTAACAATTATGTTCTATGTTATAGGTTCATCGGAGCCGATAACAGTAGAAACATTTTTAGAAAGATTAAGATAAAATGGCAAGCAATAAACTAGTAGTATCTGATTTTGACTTTGATAACATAAAATCAAATTTAAAAACATTTTTACAAAACCAACCAGAATTTTCAGACTATAATTTTGAAGGATCAGGCTTTGCCGTTCTTTTAGATATTCTAGCATACAATACACACTATCTTGGCTTCAATGCTAATATGTTAGTTAACGAAACTTATTTAGATAGTGCAGACATAAGAAAAAATATAGTTGCATTAGCAAAGATGATAGGATATACACCATCATCTGTTAGAGCGCCAGTATCAACTATTGACATAACAGTAAACAACGCTTCAGGTTCAAGTATCTTAATGAATAAAGGTACAACGTTTACAAGTTCAGTAGATGGCACAGGTTATAACTTTTTAACTAATGAAGATATTACAATTACACCTTTAAACGGTGTTTATAAATTTTCAAACGTTAATTTATACGAAGGTACTTTAGTTACTTTTAAATATACAGTTGATAGTACAGATACAGATCAAAGGTATATAATACAAAATTTAAATGCTGATACTTCTACTTTAAAAGTAACAGTTCAAAACTCTGTATCAGATTCAACATTAAACACTTACACATTAGCTACAGGTTTAAGAAATTTAAACGATACATCTAAAATTTACTTCTTACAAGAAACAGACAGTGGTAAATTTGAAGTTTACTTTGGTGATGGTGTTATAGGTAAAAAATTAGAAGATGGTAACATAGTTATATTAGAATATATTGTTACAAACAAAGCAGAGTCTAACGGCGCTAAAACTTTTGAGTTAGCCGGCAGTGTTGGTAGTTTTAATAATGTAACTATAACTACTAAAGCAAATGCTCAAGGCGGATCAGAGCCTGAAACAAAAGAGTCTATAAGATTTAATGCACCTTTGCAATATACAGCACAAGACAGAGCAGTTACAACTACAGATTATGAATCAATAGTTAAGACATTATATCCTAATGCATTATCAGTTAGTGCTTGGGGAGGAGAAGATGATGAAACGCCGGTTTATGGTGTTGTAAATATTGCTATCAAAGCAGCTTCAGGTTCTACGTTAACAGAAACAACAAAAGCTTCTATAGTAAAAGGATTAATACCTTATAACGTAGCTTCAGTTAGACCATTAATAGTTGACCCAGAAACAACATCAATTTTATTAACAAGTGTTGCTAAGTATGATAAAAAAGGTACTAGTAAGTCTTCTGATAGTATTAAGTCAGAAATAGTTACGGCTATTACAAACTATAACGCAACTACTCTACAAAAATTTGATGGTGTGTTTAGATTTTCTAAATTAACAGGTTTAATAGATGATGTTGATACAAGTATACTATCTAACATAACATCTATTAGTATGAGAAAGAATTTTACACCATCTATTGCGTCTTCAACAAAATACGATGTGTATTTTAGAAATGCAATTTATAATCCTCATTCAGGTCATTCAAGTGTCTTATCATCAACAGGTTTCAAAGTTACAGGTAGTGATGATGAAATGTTTTTAAACGATGATAGTAATGGTAACGTTAGAAGATATTATCTAGTAAGTGGTGTTAAAACTTATGCTAATAATACACAAGGTACTATTAATTATGAAACAGGTCAAGTTACTTTAAACTCATTGAACGTAGCTTCAATATCAAATATAAGAAATGCTGTTTCCAACGTTATTGAAATTACAGTTAAACCAAATTCAAACGATATTGTGCCTGTTAGAAATCAAGTCGTAGAAATAGACGTTACAAACTCAAATATAACTGTAGAGGAAGATACATTTGTTGGTGGTTCATCTGAAGCCGGCGTAGGCTACAATACTACAACAAGTTACTAATTTAGCCAATGGCAAAATTTGATAATAAAATATCCAACTTAATAAACACTCAATTACCAGATTTTGTTGTTGATGATCACCCAAAATTTGTAGAGTTCTTAAAAACTTACTATCAATTTATGGAAGCTGCCGAGTTAGGTGTAACTTCTATTGAATCTACAGACGGAATAAATTTAGAAAATCAAACAGGCGTACAAAACAATTTAGTATTAGATGGTGGCTCACTTGGTGCTGAAAATACTCAATTAGACCTTGATGATAAAATAATATTAGAAGATAGTAGTTTTGGTAAATTTACATATAGAGAAACTATAACAGGACAGACTTCTAAAGCAACATCTGTAGTGTTGACTGAGGATTTAGATAGTGGAAGACTATTCATAACATCACAAGACAAATTTTTAACAGGTGAAATTATTAAAGGCGAAAGTTCTAACGCTCAAGCAGTCGTTAACACATATAGACCTAATCCTGTTCATAGTATTCAACAATTAACAAATTTTAGAGATCCAGATAAAGTTATTTCTCAATTTTTAGATAATTTTAGAAATGAGTTTTTTAAAACTATTCCAGAAAGTTTAACTTCAGGAATAAGTAAAAGAAATTTAATAAAAAACATAAAATCTTTATATAAGTTAAAAGGTACACAAAAAGGTCACGAATTATTTTTTAGAATACTTTTTAACGATAAATCTGAAACATTTTATCCTAGACAGAATATGATGAAGGTATCAGATGGTACTTGGAACACACAAACAGTTTTAAGAGTATTAAGTACACAAGGAGAAACTTTAAGTTTAATAGGAAGACAAATAAAAGGAAGAACATCAAACGCAACAGCAATAGTAGAAAATGTTGAAAAATTTTACATTGGCGCTAATGAAGTTTCTGAAATTACTATAAACAAAGAAACTATTGTAGGTACTTTTGCTGTAAGTGAAATTATAGAGGGTACTGAAACTGATCAATCAGATTATTACATTTTAGCTACTATTACAGGTATACCAGGAACAAAAACAATTACTAACGATGGTAATCTTTATACTACAGACGATCTTATAAAAATCACAGGTGGTGGTGAACAAGCTGCTATGCAAATTAGTGATGTAGGTTCTGGTAAGATAACAGAAACATTTGTAGACGCTGGTGGAACAGGTTATGAAATAGGAGATATTTTAAGTTTTACTAACACAGGCACATTTGGTTTAAATGCAGCTGGTGTAGTTACAGTTGTTAACGGTGCAGTTTCTAATGAAGACACTGATCATATTGTATTAGAAGAAGAAACATCTGCTGGCGATCATCTTACAGGAGATAAAATTGTTTTTGAATCAGGCGTAGGAGATATTACAGATATTTACTTAACAAACGGTGGTGACGGATATAAATCTTTACCAACTGTTTCAGTTACATCTACATCAGGATCAGGTGCAAGTGTATTAGCATATGGTAGTGAAGTGGGTAAAGTTTTAGGAGTAACAACATCAAATTTAGGTATTAAATACGAAAACAATCCTACACCACCAACATTAACCTTTGTAAACAATTTATTTGTTATGACAGTTACAGGTTCGTTTACTAATGGAGATACAGTTACAGGTGCTACTTCAAATGCAACAGGTTTAGTTACAGGCTTTAATGCAGGTACTAACGTTTTAAAATTAAAAGAAGTTTCAGGTACTTTTCAAGAAGACGAAACAGTAGCTTCTGGCACAGGTAGTGCTACATTAAAAAAATTAGATGTTACTACATCAACTGTAAACGTAACTGCTGTAGTTGATACAGATGGTAGATTTATAAATGAAAAAGGACATATTTCAGAGTCTACAATGAAAGTACAAGATAGTTTATACTATCAAGATTTTTCTTATGTATTAAAAGTAGGTAACTCAATTAATTTGTGGAGAGACGCATTTAAAAAAACAATGCATACTTCAGGTTTTTATTTTACAGGACAAGTTGATATAGAAAACAGATTGAATATGAGAGTTAAAGTTGCAGAGGCAATAAACACTGGTGTAATTGGTGAACCAATACTTGCAATGATGAAATTAATATTTGAAACTGTATTTGGTAGAAGAACAGGAACAGTTGATGATGGTTCAACTTTATCAACTTTTGCTCAACAGCCTAATCCAAATAACTCTAGAGACGTTACAGTAACAAGAGCTCCTATAGGTGTCATATTGAATTTAAGAGTAAGAAGAAAAGTTGGAACAGGCGTGACTATAAATCAAGGATTTGCATATTGTGGTCCTAGTTTTAAATCAATTAATAGATTTGCAAATACAGCATATGGTGTTACAGGTAACAGATCAGGTGGTATTAATGGTACAACTGGTAATACTTTCAACAGATTGAATGAATTAAAAGTCACTGGTACAAGATCAAGTTTAGATGGTACAACAGCTATATTTAATATGATAAGTGGTATAACTCCACCTAATAACTTAAACGAAGATGATTTTGGTTTTATGTTAAAGACCAACTTTGCTTTTCCAACAGATATTACGTTCCCAGGTGAAGAATCGTTCAGTGGTAATACTTTAAAATTTGATTCAACAAACAAAAAATTTGACAAAACAAGTGTATAAATATAACTATAAATAGAGATAGAAATGGCAAAACAAACAATAGCAATCGGTTCAACTCCTAATGACGGCACAGGTTCTACTATTAGAGCTGGTGGTGATTTAATCAACGATAACTTTAACGAAATCTATACTGCTTTCGGAGATGGTACTAATTTAAATGCCGGTGTAATTACTGGTAAACAAGAAGGAACAAACTTCTCAAACTCTTTAATGATCGGTCACTCGGTGACAGGTACTTTGAGTTCAGCACAAGAAAACGTTGCCGTTGGTAAAACATCTTTAAGAGCAATTACTTCAGGAGATGATAATACTGCCGTGGGTTTTGCAGCTTTACAATCAGTTACATCTACAGCAAAAAGTACAGCCGTAGGACATTCAGCAGGTAAAGACGCAACAGGAGAAAAAAATACTGTTATAGGTGCAAACGCAGGTTTAAGAGTATCTTCAGGACAACACAATACTTTTGTAGGTTACAATGCAGGTCAAACTGTAGAAACTGGATCAGGTAATGTCATTATAGGAAATGCTGGTGGTAATACTGCCGGTGAAACTAGATCAATGATAATTGCAGGATCAGATGGTTCTACTTTGACAACTTGGTTAGAAGGAGATAGCACAGGTGAGGTTACAGTATTTGGTAACCCAACAAAAAATTTAGGTATTGCAACAAAACAATACGTTGATTCAAATATTACAGCAAATGACGAAATATCTGAAATGTCAGATGTCACTTTATCAAGTATTACAAGTGGTGACATTTTACAGTGGAACGGTAGTCAATTTGTAAATATAGCTTTAGGAGTTATAGGTACTATGGCTGGTCAAAATGCTAATGCAGTTGCAATAACTGGTGGTTCTATTACTATGGGATCTCTATCTAATACGTCAACTCTATTAGTAAAAAACTCTAGTGGTACTACATTAAAAACAATTATTGGAACAACATCATAGGAAAGTATTATAAATAGGAATAACAATTATGCCAGCAATAATAACAACAAAATTCAGAATAAACAACAGTGAGCAGTTTCACGAATCTTTTACGGAATCTTCTCCAAATGTTTATTATCTAGGTCTAGCAAGACCACAAGCTTTCGGTACACCTACAAGAGGTGATGGCCGTACAGATTATGAAGGAACAGACTCAGCACCAATTATACCAGGTGATACTGTTGTTGCAGAGTTCAATACCTTTGATGATCTATTAGCTGCTAAAAAAATTACAAGTTCAGATATTAGTTTTGCAGTACCAAGAAGAAATTGGGCAACTGGAACAACATACGATATTTACAGACACGACTACGGAGAATATATTACAGGTAGTACATCTTTAAGAAATACTGCTAATGGTGGTGCAACAACTTTACATGACGCTAATTTTTATGTTTTAACTACAGACAGAAATGTTTACAAGTGTATTGACAACGATGGTAATACAGCTTCTACAAGCGAACCAACTGGAACAGGTACTAGTGTTATAACAACTGCTGATGGTTACAAATGGAAATATATGTGTACTATGTCAGCGGCTCAACAATCAAATTTCTTATCAACAGACTTTATGGGACTTTCAACTAACTCAACAGTTAGTTCAGCTGCTGTAGATGGTTCAATTGATTGTATTAAAATTAAATCTGCCGGTTCAGGTGGAACAAACGGAACACATTCAGTAACAATAAAAGGTGACGGATCAAGTGCAGCTGCAAATGTTGTAGTATCAGGTGGTACTATTACTTCGGTAGTTATGACTAACGTAGGATCAGGTTATACTTTTGGTACAGTTTCAAATGCAGAAATAGTATCTGCTGGGTCAACAAACTTAACAGGTGCAGAATTAGATGTGATTATCTCTCCAAAAGGTGGTCATGGTTTTAATGCAGTAGAAGAATTAGGTGGTTTCTTTGTAATGTTAAACGTAAATTTAGAAGGAACAGAATCAGCAAACTCTGGAGATTTCCATGCTGGTAATGACTTTAGAAAAATTTGTTTAATCAGAGATCCAAAAGCTTCAGGTTCAGCTGCAAGTGCTTCAACTTTAAGAAGTACTAAAGCAGTAAGATTAGCAGCTAGTCCAACACCAGGTACTTTTGTAGTAGATGAAGAATTAAATCAAGCAACTACAGGCGCTGTCGCTAAAGTCGTAGAGTGGGACGCAACAAACAGAATTTTATACTACATTCAATCAAGACACAATGACGCCGGCGTTGACGCTAATGGTAACTTGACTGCTATTTCTAGTACTCATGTAATCACAGGTCAAACGTCTTCAGCAACAGGAACACCGGACACAACAGTTTCGGCAACAGTTAACAATGTTGTATTTTCAAGTGGGTATTCTGCTTCTGAAATAGATCATGACTCTGGCGATGTATTGTACATAGAAAACAGAGCACCTATTCAAAGAGCAACAGACCAAACAGAAAATATTAAACTAGTTATTGAGTTTTAAAGGGAGATATTATGCCAAGTCCAACAGACTTCAATCTTTCGCCTTACTACGATGACTTTAATGAGACAAAAAAGTTTCATAGAGTTCTTTTTAGACCTGCTTTTGCAGTACAAGGTAGAGAGTTAACACAATCACAATCTATTCTACAGAATCAGATTGAGAGATTATCAGATCACGTCTTTGAACAAGGCGCTATGGTTATACCTGGCGATATTGGATATGACTTAAATTACTATGCAGTTAAATTAACTTCTTTTACAGACTCAGCTTCTGTAGGTATTACACTAAACGATTTTATTGGCTTAACATTAACAGGTGCTTCTTCAGGTGTAAAAGCAAGAGTTGTTAACGTTGTAGCAACAGATGGTACTGACCCTAATACTTTATTTGTAAAATATCTAAATTCAGGTACTAATAATACAACAACTGCTTTTTCAGCAGAAACAATTTCAGTAGCAACTACTTTACAATCTACATCAACAACAGTTTCAGCAGTAGTATCTGCTACAGCAACAGGTAGTGCAGCTTCAGTTAAAGAAGGTGTTTATTACATAAATGGTTATCATGTTAAAGTAAGTAATCAAGATTTAATACTAGACAAGTATACAAACAAACCATCTTATAGAATAGGTTTAACAGTAGCAGAAAGTTTTGTAACTCAAAATGATGACGCAACTTTAAATGATAATGCTCAAGGAGTTTCAAATACAAATGCTCCAGGTGCTCACAGATTTAAAATAGATTTAACATTAACTAAAAAATCATTAGCTGCTACAGATGACGCAAACTTTGTAGAGTTATTAAGATTAAAAAATGGTATTGTACAAAATCAAGTTAGAACAACTGAATATGCAATACTAGAAGATACATTAGCAAGAAGAACGTTTGACGAGTCAGGCGATTATGCAGTAAGAGACTTTGATATAGATTTAAGAGAACATTTAATTTCAGGTACTAATAGAGGTATCTACAGTTCAAGCGATGGTGGATTAGAAACTAAAATTGCTGCCGGTATGGAATCAGGTAAAGCATACGTTAAAGGTTATGAAATAGAAACTTTAGGTACTACTTTCGTTGATGTAAACAAAGCAAGATCGTTTGATACACAAAATAATTCTACTACTAGATTTGATGTAGGTAACTTTGTAAATGTAAATAATGTTTACGGTTCTCCAGATGTAGGATTTGTATCAGGTGACGTTGCAGCTTTTAAAGAAGTAAATTTATATAGAGAAGAAACATCATCAAGAGGAACAGAAAACGCAGGATCAGGTTCAGATATAAAATCAGTAGGTCATGCTAAATCTAAAGGATTTGAGTATGTTTCAGGTAATGCTGTTAGTGGTGCTTACTCTAGTTCAAGTGCAACAACAAACGTTTTCAAACACTATCTATTTGATGTTGTTATGTTTACTCATATCAACGTTGCAAAAAATCAAGCATTTACAGATGGAGAAGAAATTACAGGTGGTACTTCAGGTGCCAAAGGTACTGTTGATAAATTATCAACAAGCAACCAACATACAATTACAGGTGCAACAGCGGCTAATCCTGTTGTAATAACTTCATCAAACACTTTACAAGATGGTCAACAAGTGACAATTAACGGTGTTGGTGGTATGACACAATTAAATGGTAACACATATACAGTTAAAAATCCAACTAGTTCAAATTTTGAATTAGATGTAAACGGTTCTTCTTTTAGTTCATATTCAAGTGGTGGTACAGCAGATCAATCAGTTGTAGTATTATATAATGTATCAGGAACATTTGTACCAGGAGAAACTATAACAGGTGGTATTTCATCTAACACTGCTACTATTCAAGCAGACGCTAGAGGTTTCAAAGGTGTTACAACATACGATTTTTCATCTACTAAACAAATTGGTATGGCTGGTTCTCCGGCATATACAGCAGATACAATTTTAGATAGTACAAACGGAGAAAGTTTACAAATTTCAGGTACAATTTCAATTGCAAATAGTGGCACAACTGTTACAGGTTTTGGTACTAAATTTAATACAGAATTAAAAATTGGTGACTCAATAACATTTACTACAGACGCAGGTAGTTCAATAACTAGACTTGTTGAGGCAATAATTTCAGATACTTCTTTACAATTATCAACAGCTGTTGGTGGTTCAGATGTATCAACTAAATCAAATGCAAATAGAAATAGATCAACACTTAAAGATACAAACAAAAACGTTTCTGTATTTAAGTTACCATACGAAACAGTTAAAACATTAAAAACAACTTCTAACTCTGGTGCTAGTGATACAAACTTTAAAGTTAGAAGACATTTTACACAAACTTTAGGATCAAATGGTGACGCAACTATTTCAGCAGGAACAAACGAAACATTTGCTTCTTTATTAAATTCAGATTTTTCAGTTTCAATTATGACGACCGGCTCTGGTGGAACAGGTGCCGTAGGAGATTTCTTAGCATTAAACGGAAATAACCACGAAGGAGATACTATCTTTACATTAAGTGGTTCTCCAACAGGAAAATCTTTAGTACTAGACTTTGGTGCTAATTATGCAGGACACAAAATTAAAATCTTAGCAACAGTTAGTAGAGCCGTTGTAGAAGAAAAATCTAAAACTTTGGTTACAGGATTTACAAGAAATCATACAAGTTTAGCAGATATTAAAAAACAAGGTGGTATGAGATTAAGCAGATGTGATATTTACAAATTAAATTCTGTTAAAATGGCAACTGCTTTTGGTACTTATTCATCTTCAGGAGAAATTGATATTACAGATAGATTTACTTTAGACAATGGACAAAGAGATAACTTCTATGATATAGGTAGAGTAACTTTAAATAAAGGTGCAGTAGACCCAACAGGTTCTGTTCAAATTAACGTTGATTACTTCTCTCACGGTTCAGGAGATGTTTTCACTGTTGATAGTTATTCAGGAGTTGTTGACTATGCAGATATTCCTTCTCATACTTCCGATACAACTGGAGAAACTTTTGATTTAAGAGATTGTTTAGACTTTAGACCTAGAGTTGACGATAACTCTACAATTAATAAAGGAGAAGTTGATAGATATTATAACGGTGCCGGTGCTTCAACAGTTGATGTTGTTAAATTTGGTACTGATATAACTTCAGATTTAGAATACTACATGCCAAGAATAGACAAGGTGTTTGTAGATAAAGATGGTAAATTTAAAATATCCGAAGGATCAAGTGCATTAGTACCTCAATCTCCAAAAAATTTAGATGGTGCAATGCATTTATACACATTAGATATACCGGCATACACACTTGACACAGCAGATATTACTATTACTAAAGTTGATAACAAACGTTACACTATGAGAGATATTGGTAGATTAGAAAATAGAATTGAAAACATTGAATATTATACTCAACTTTCTTTATTAGAAATGCAAGCTCAAAATTTGCAAGTACAAGACGCTCAAGGATTTGACAGATTTAAGAATGGATTTATAGTAGACAATTTTACAGGACATAGTATAGGTGATGTAAGAAATTTAGACTACAAAGTATCAATGGATATGGCAAGAGGTGAAGTTAGACCTATGTTTAATGAGGATGCCGTACAATTGATTGAAAGTGATAACGACGGAACTACGATTACTTCGGCTGATAGAACGGATGCCAAGTATGCAAAAACAGGAGATTTAATTACGTTACCTTATAGTGAGGCAACTTTAATTGATCAACCATTTGCTAGTAAATTTGTTAACGTAAACCCATTTGACATTTTCAGTTGGACTGGTTCTATTGCGTTAACACCTCCGTCAGACGAATGGAAAGAAACTGAAAGAGCACCTGAATTAGTTGTTAATAGAACAGGTGGTTTTGACACGTTAGTACAAAATTTAGGAAATCCTAATCTTACAAGTGTAGAGATAGGTACTGTATGGAATGAATGGCAAGAGCATTGGTCAGGAACACCAACAGTAACAAGTTCAAGAGTTTTAGGCCAACATAGAATGGGTAGAAGAATTATACAAAGAAGACAAGATACTTTATCTGGTCAAATGTCTAACACTAGAACAGGTATTAGAACAAGAATAGTACCACAAGTAGTAAGAAATTCAATAGGTGACAGAGTTGTTAGTGTTGCTATTATTCCTTTTTTAAGAAGTAGAACATTATCATTTACTGCTACAAGAATGAAACCTGAAACAAGAGTTTATCCTTTCTTTGATAACATTGATATATCAAGTTATATTACACCTAACGGAGGTTCATTAGGTGGTAATTTAGTTACAGATATTAATGGTGCAGTAACAGGTACTTTTGTAATTCCAGACTCAAAAGTTAATTCTAATCCTAGATGGAGAACAGGTACAAGAGTATTCAGATTAACTTCTTCATCAACAAACGTATTAAGTACAGCAGTTGAAACTTCAGGAGAAGCAGACTATTTAGCTAAAGGTGCTTTAGAAACAATACAAGAAACAATTATTTCTACAAGAGAGCCTTTAACAGTAAGAGAAAGTACAGTTGAATCAGTTAGTTTAGGAAATAGAACAAGTACAAGAAATGTAGATACTACAATCGGTTGGACAGACCCATTAGCACAAACATTTATGATAGATGATGTTGGTGGTGTATTCTTAACTTCAATGGACTTATTCTTTAGTTCAAAAGATGAGAATATTCCAGTAACAATACAAATTAGAGAAGTAGTAAACGGTTACCCAGGAAAAAGAATAGTTCCATTTAGTGAATTAACTTTAAATCCTAATGCAGTAAGTATAAGTACAGACGCAACAACAGCTACTACATTTACTTTTAATTCGCCAGTTTATTTACAAGAAAAAACAGAATATTGTTTTGTTGTAATGTCTAACTGTAATGCTTACAACTGTTATGTTGGAAGATTAGGTGAAAAAGTAATAGGATCAGATAGAACAATTTCTCAACAGCCATATGCTGGTGTTATGTTTAAATCACAAAACGGTTCTACATGGACTGCTGAACAAAACGAAGATATTAAATTTAAGATTAAAAGAGCAGAGTTTGAAAATGTTACAGGTACAGTTACTTTATGTAATGACGATTTACCTACTAGAACATTAAAAAACAATTCAATTAGAACAACTAACTCATCTGCTGTAGTTACAGTTTCACATCCTAATCATGGTATGCATGGTACATCTAATAATGTTACAATTGCAGGTGTTCCTTCAGGTACTTACAATGGTATTGCTCATTCAGCAATTAACGGAACATATACAAGTATTTCTAACGTAACTTTAGATAGTTATGATGTAACTACTTCAGGAACGGCAAATGCTACTGGAGATATAGGTGGTGACGTTATAACAGCCACCCAGAATAGATTGTACGATGTATTAAACTTAAACTTACAAACAGTAAATGTTCCAGGTACAAGTATCTCTTATGATATGAGACCTACTACAGGTAGATCAGTACATGGTACAGAAACAGAATTTAGTTTAACACCAGCTACTAGTCCAGTTGCTACAATTTCAAATGACAATATTTACTTTACAGCTCCTCAAATGGTCGCTAGTGTAATTAATGAAACAAATGAAATGGCGTCAAATAAATCTTTATTTGTTAACTTAACATTTACAACTACAAATACTAAACTTTCTCCTGTATTAGACATGCAAAGAGTTAGTGCATATGTAGTTCAAAACAGAATTAATAAAGCAACTACAGGTAATACACCTGGATATGTTTCAGACATAGAAAGTTCAGGAACATCATCAGCGGCTGCTTACATAACTAAACCAGTTGTACTAGAAAACTTATCAACTGCTTTAGATGTCAGATTAACACAAAACGTAAGATCAACTTCAAACGTTAATGTATATTTCAGACTATCATCTTCGGAAGAATCTAGAAATATTACAGACATAGGTTGGACACCGTTCAACACAGCTGGAGAAGAAGACATAACTGTCACACCGGCAGAAAATGATGAAACGTACAACGAATACAAATATAGTGCAAGTGGCCTAACAGAATTTAATACTTTTCAAATTAAAATAGTTATGGAAGGAACAAACTCTGCTTATCCACCTATAGTAAGAGATTTAAGAGGAATTGCATTGGCAGTATAAAGATATGGCTAGAACATTAAAAGTTGAAGGATTTGAAAGTTTAGTAAGAGACGTAAACACTAGCGCTATAATTAATACTAACAGAGCAGACTATAACAACTATATGAAAAGAGTTAAGAATAGAGAAAATAATAGTGATATGGTAAGAGGTCTTTGTAAAGAGATAAATACTTTAAAGAAAGAATTATTTGAAATAAAAAAATTGATAAAGGATAAAAACTAATGGCTGTAAAAAATATATCAGGAACAGATACACTAGAAACGTTTAGAACAACGTTTAATGACTTAGCGGCTAATGATTTTGGTGACGCAACTTTATTATCTAGTGCAGGAATATCAGCAACCTCTGTTGTAGGTGCCGTAGTAGAATTATCTTCACAAATAGGTACAGGTCAAGGTCACTATATTAGAGACGCAAGTTCAACAGTTCAGTTAATTGCTCCAGGTAATACAGTATCTTTTTTAGGTACAAGTAATCAGATAACTGCTACAGTTTCAAGTCCTGATACGGTAACACTTGCCTTTCCAACTAACGTAACAGTTACTAACTTGACTGTTAGTGGTACATTAAACGGACAAACAGTTACATTTCCAAGTGCAACAGGAGAAATTATAACAACTGGTTCAATTGATTTAGTTGCTGAAAGTATGATGGCTGATGACGCAATTGGTTCAGGTCAAATGAAATCTTTATCAACATTAATTATTAAAAACAGTGCTGGTGGTACTTTAAGAACAATACACGGCGCCGGCGTTTAAAACTAGTCACTTAACGGTGGCATAAATAAGATTATGAATATATTATTAACAGGCAGTGAAGGATTTATAGGAAAACACCTTCATCAATTTCTACAAGACAACAATCACAAAGTAATACCAATAGATAAATTATCAGGTAACGATTTAATAAATTGTGACCTTAAATACGATGTAGATTTAGTCATACACTTGGCTGGTCTATCAGGTGTTAGAGATAGTTTAGATAGACCTACAGAATACTGGAAAGAAAATGTAATTGCAGGTCAAAGACTATTTGATTATTTTCCAAACACAAGAATACTATATGCGAGTTCATCAACGGCTGTAGATCCGTGGAGAAATCCATATGCAATGAGTAAGAAGTCTTTAGAGAATATAGCACCAAAGAATAGTGTAGGTATGAGATTTACAACTGTATATGGACCTGGTGCAAGAGAACATATGTTAATACCAAGAATATTAAGAGACGATGTTCCATTTATACATACAAATCATACAAGAGACTTTATTCATATAAATGATTTAATGATCGCCATTGATACATTAATGAAAACAGATTTTAAAGGAATATGTGACGTTGGTAGAGGAGAGTCTTATAACTTAATAGAGTTATTAACTTACTTCGGAATTGACGCTGAAAAAAGAATTGGGAACGAGTTTGAGAGAGAAGATAATAAAGCAGATAACAAAGTATTAAACAAACTAAATTGGTCAACTACAATTGACCTTTACGATTATATAAAGGAAAACAAAAATGTTAATTGATAAAAATTTAATTATACCAGAAAAAGTAGAACATAAAGAAATAGGATTTGGTGAAGAATTACTAAAAAATCATTTTGCAGGAGCTCATTTTACAAACAACGAAAGAACATGGATAGAAGTTTTAACTAACGAAAATGGAGATAGTCTTTCTTCACATCACGTTGAATATGATTTAGAACATCCTAATTGTCAAGCATTAATGAAATTTACTACGTTAGACGAAATACATGAAGCTACGTATGTTAAAGTAAATAAAGAAAGAAAAGAATTTGAAGAATTTGCAATACAAATTGCTAAAAGAGACGGTCTTGTACAAACAGACGATACTTCTCCAAGTAGAATACTTGATTATATTTTTAGTGATAAAGAAGCAGATGAAGATGAAATGTTTGCTTTAAAAATTGCTTTATTTGAAGTAGACAAGATAAAAGATTCTAAAAATCTTGACGGTAAAAAAGCATTAAGAAAAAGTAAGACTAGAATAGAATTACTTAAAGGTGCTATTGATCTTTATAGTGAGGCAGAATAAAATCTGACCACCAACCTTGCCAACCTGGTTCTAATAGGTGGTTCATTTGACCTAGAGTGCAAATACTAAATTCTTTTGGTGGTATTTCATACATATAGTTTTTAATAGAAGGACAAACTTTATCATAGTTTTTGTAATCTATTTCTCTATAATAAAACTCATCACTACCTTTATTGTATTTTTCCAGGTACATTTTTTCGTTAGACTTAAATTTATCCCATATATGAGATACATCGCCTGTCCATGAAACGATAGTTGAGTTAAGTGGTGTATGAGCTTCTTCTCTCCACCATAGGTCATTTAATAAAGTAAAATCTTTTCTGAATAAATCTGGTAACTCTTTCCATATAATAACATCTAAATCAAAGTATAAGTTTTCTCCGTCTCTAAACTTATCGTACATTTGAAACTTATTATACCAATTACCATAAATGTCATTTTCAATAACTTCAAAACTATCATAAGATATTCCAGAATGGAAATCTATCATATATTTTAAGTTATCAACATGCCATTGAGTAAACTTATTACCAAATCTACAAGCTATTATTCTTCTCATTATTATTTCCTAGGAGGCTCCCTATCAGAAAGAACATAAGGTATTCCATCATTGTAATACATTATATCATCAATGTCACATACTAAATCAATATTACTCCATTGTCCTGCTTTTTTAATTTCTTTATATAAATTTGCAAAAGATTTCATATATTTTAGAGGTCCTACACCAGATACTTCATAGTCTCCACACATAGACAATACTATTTGTGTATAGTGACCTTGTTGAGCCCAACGTAAAGCAGAGTGATCTAATGTTTTAAAAACACAACCTGGTAGGTTTTGACCTACTACAATTACGTTTTTAATTTCTTTACCTTTGTATTTCTTTTTTATTTCTTTAATAGAATTAGGGTCTCCGTTTTTATATTTGTTATCCCATTCTAACCACTGCCAATCATATCTATCTTTAACTTCTTCATATAATTCTAGTATTCTTGTTGCATGAGGTTTTTCATCTAAATTTTCAGATAATATACATAAGTCTTCACAAGGGTGTTCAAATAATAATCTTTTTAAAGTACTAAAACGAAGTTGATCTAAATCTTTATTATCAGAAAGAAGTCCATTACCTTCAAAGTCTATTAAGTTTAGAAGTGTTACCTGTTTAAATTTTTGTGTGTGATACATAATTTATTCATCAAATTTAATATTATCTATGTCAGATACGATATCAATTTTATCTATCATACCAGATTTCTTTACTTGACTATATAGTGAAGAAAAAGAGTTCATATATTTTAAAGGTCCTATACCAGATATTTCGTAATCACCACACATTGATAATACTATTTGTGCATTATGTCCTTGATTAGCCCATTTAAAAGCGGAATAGTCTAAAGATCGCAAAACACAACCTGCTAAGTTTTGACCTGCTATAATTACATTTCCAATTTCATAACCTGCTTTAGCGGCCTCTTTTTTAATATCTTCTATTGACTTGACATTATCATCTAGTTCGTGCCAATAAGATTGTGGCATTTCGTTATCAACTTCATGTTTTAATTGCAACATTCTAGGACTATGATGAGTTTTTAAATTTTCAGATATTATAAACATACCAGTATCGTATATAGGATGTTCAAAAATCAATTCTTTTAATTTACTAAAACGTAATTCATCTAACTCTTTATTCATAGCTAGTTTATTGTTAATTTCAAAATGTATTAATACTACAGCCGTTCTTTTTTTCATTAATCTTCAAAAGCCCATTCTTTCTCGTTACACCAAAAACATTTACCACAATTTTCTAGTGTTTGGGACCAAGCACATGATTTAGTTAGAGGATATAAACTATCCATTAGATTGTGTTCTTTAAAAACACCTGCTACAAATTTTTTATCGTTTCTTAAATAAGGTTGATATGTAAGACCACCTTTATCTATTGTGTCCATAACTTTTAGTTTACTTTCACCAGGATCTCTTTTTCTTTCTGCTACTTCGTAAAATCCTCTTTCTTTCTGTACATCTACAGGTGGATTAGAAGTCATAGCCATAACAACAGGTGCGTCATACTGTAAAGACATTTTTGATCTCTTGTCTCTATTTTGTAAAGCCTTTGAACAACCATTTAACGTTCCCCACATAGAAACTTTTTTACCATTTACTATAAGACTACCTTTTGGTGAGGCCATTGCTTCTTTAGCCTTTTCTTGCCAAACTGGATCAGACGTAGATACTGTAAATATCCGTAGATCATGTAGTTTAGGAAATTTGTTTTGTAACCATTGATGTACTTCTATAGCACGTTCAGTGTCTATAGGACAGTCTTCATCTTTGGTATGAAAAGGGTACATATCTATATTAGGAAAGTTTGTTCCTATTAAGTATGTAAGTGATGATGAATCACAACCACCTGATAGTGATACTACGACCTTTTCTGGTGGTCCGTCTGGAAAATGTTCTTTTCCAAATAGGTCAATAGTCTGATTGCCGTATGTTAGTTTCATAATAACTCCTTAATAATTAGTTTCTCTTTTTGCTTTTAAATAGTAATCCTCTAATTCAGGATGTGTTGTAAATAAATCGTGTCCTTCTTTTTTACTAAAACCATTTTGATCTAAATCTTGACAATAATCAATAGTCTTAATAAATTCTTCTACATCCTGTTCTTTGTCTAAAGCCTTTAAAATATTAGGATAATCTTTATATAGTGGTTTTAGATTTTCCTTAATTTCTTTAGGCAAATTCTTTACTTGTAATATTCTTGGGTGTTCAATAATATAAAATGTATGTTGTATACCCATATCTTTTAACATAGCAATTAGTTTATAATTTTCTAATACAGATAAAAAAGATATTACAGAGTGAACATTAACTCTAGCATTTCTTCTAGCTCTCATAGTTTTCATGTTATCTACAAGAGAAGTCCAATCTGATTTTTTTCTTAAATAGTCATTATGTTTACCATAACTGTCTATAGATATCTTCATAACAAATTCTTTAAAATGATCAAAGTAATCTCTAAAGTTATATCCATCCATATCAAATACAGATAAGTTTGTTTTGTATATTAAATCTATACCTTTTGAGTAACCTGTTGCTACTAATTTGTCTAATAGTTTGTAGTGATTTTTCATAACTAAAGGTTCGCCACCAATTAGTTTGATTGATCTAGTATACTTTGCTACAGAGGCAACATCATCTAAATATTGTTCATCATCGTGCTTCATTGTATTCATTCTTTCACCGTCTTTAGGGTCTAAATCTGGATCATATACTTTTTTTAATTGTTTTAGTGAAAGAGTTCTAGTGTTAGCACTTCTTGGTGTACACATATAACAATCTAGATTACAAGCATTACCAAACATTTTCATTTTAATATCTAGTATTCTTTCATCAAAATCTGTAATTGCTCCTTCTTCTATAAACTTTTGAACGGCTCTTAATAATTCTGGTACTTTACTGTCAAATGTTCCTGCTAGTATTTGTTCAGTATATTTTTGTCTGTCTGAACGACCATATTTTTGTTCTTGTTTCCAACAACCTGTACAATGGTGTCTAAAATATTTAGGGTCATAATCTTCTTTTAACATTTCTGCTCTT
>JGI24003J15210_10000251_pt1 | contig 23048 bp, 33 predicted proteins | sample LinPmetageLP28_FD_15210 | JGI IMG/M metagenome (IMG submission 15210)
TTTTAAACGAAAAAAAGGAACCACTAGGATTCCTTCTTTATAATTATTATAAACTAGTTATCTGGATTTGTCAACTAGTCTTCTAGAAGAGATTGCATCATGGCCCAGTGTCCTATGATGTTGCTACAATCTAATTTAAATCCAAACTCTCTGTCTATATCTCGTAGAATTTTGTTGGCTTTGGCCATGCTCAAACCTGCATTGGCTGGCAATTGTAGGGCATTCATTGTTTTTCTTTTGAGTGCTGTTGCGGCCTGTACTCTATGCCATCCGTCTGTCAGCAAATAGTATCCTGAATCTTTAATTGGTGTCACAAGTATTGGATCCCATACCCCTTCTTTTTTAAGTTTGTTGATCCATGTTCTCTTTTCTTTGTTGAGAGGACGAACTGCACCAAGTCCTAGCTCTGCCATGGTGACTAGTTTGCCTATTTCTACTTTTATTTTTTTAATTTTAATCTGTTTCATACTGTATGTAATCTATATTTCCAATTACTTGCCATTCGGCACCGTGTGGTAAAGGTCTCCTTTGTGGGTAATCATTTACATCTGAAATCTCTCTATACTTGTTTGCACAAGGTGGGCCACAGAATGGTCTTATTATTCTTTTATCGTATTTTGTATCGTGTAGGCTGTCGTACCAGTAAATTGCATTTTCGAAAGTTTTCTTGCAGACGTAACAGGTGTGTGATCTCTTAATCATTGCCAGGCAGTTTAGTCATCTGTTGAGCACCGCCCATGTTGATGTATCCTGCTTGTTTAGAATTGAACTCCGGCTCACTATCTGATACAAGTAAGATATCATTCTCATCTATCATTCTCACTTCTAGTTCAACACCGTTTTTTGCTACCTTGAATGCTCTCGACCATCTACCATGTGCTATCATCAACCATTGTCCGACTACTACATCTTCTTGTTGATTGCCAACTGCATATACTTTTGCCCATCGTGGGTGTATACCTTCTGCTGACCCGTCGTCGTCCATAAGGATAATTCCGCCAGCGGATTTTCTCTCTCCGAAGTGCATGTCTGATACCAGTACTCGTTTCTTTAGTGGTGTGATGTCGTGGTCAACGGTGTATTGCTTTCCACCATCTGATCCAAAACCTTTTGCTTGTAAATCTTCTAATTGTCCCATATAGAAGTATTATACTAGATTTATTCTATACCGTCAAGAGCCGCGTCAATTCCTTTTTTGGACTTGCTATCTGTTTTCGGTTTGACTGTTTTAGCTGGTTTGGGTTGTGCTTTAGGTTTCGGTACTGCAACTTGTTTTGGCTGTACAATTACCTGTGGCATAGGCATGGCTCTTATTGGAGTGTCGTCCACCCTACCTTTTGGTTGTTCATAATATTTTTTTATAATCTTTGCTTTTGGTGTAACTACCTGTCCGCCTTTACCAAGTATGTCACCTCTAGCATTTACATTCATATTACCAACTGCTTGAACGTTTTCGTTAGCCGTTCTTAATTTTTCAATGTCGATCATTCGACCTTGCATTGATCTATACATTTTTTTTCTTGTGGGTCTTGCTACCATAATAATATGCTCCTATTATATTTACTTATCATCTCAAGAATTCGGTGATGTCTAAATTGTACAGCATTGGATTGATCTTATGTACCCCTATTAAGAAAAGACAGAAACTGGCCACACTCGATCCTCGTCCAACTCCCCAAACTATGTTATTTTCTCTCAATGTGTCCACGAAGTACATCAGAAATTGTAGCACCTTTATGAATTCTTTTTTCTCAAACAGATCATACTCTATTTGCACTCTCATTTTTTCTTCATCATTTTGACATTTATCTAGCAACCACTGTAAAACATTTATTTGGTAATACTTTTCTGGCATGTGCCAGTCATTGCAATTTTTTACATCAAAATCTGATAAAGATTCTCGATCTGGTGTTGTGTGTATTATTGGTAGATCTAGTCCTAGCTGTTTCAGTGCCGTACTGTATTTTTCTTTGTCCTCGAAAAACAATTTTGAAATGTCAAACTCTGGATCAGTATATAATAAGTCAATGGCATCCTCTTCAGAGAATATTACATCACCATGATCATTTATTTTTGTCTTTGCCGCCATCTAAAACCTTTGGTTGGAACTCAAATATTTTAGCATGATACTCGTGCTGTTTGTCAACAGGAATCTTTTGATTGTTCCAACTAAAATGTCCAGTGTATATGCCTTTGTCAAGTTCTTCATCATATGTTGCCGTATCTGGCCTCAACCACCATGGGTCGAATGTACTGAATTTTTCTGAGAACCAGTCTGGCCTATCTAAAAGTATAAGCTCTTTGCTGTCTTTGTCAACCGTATAGGTAATACCGTCCCCTTGCCATGATGAAAGTTCTATGTGATTTATTACTATTTTAGAATCAAGTATGCTGTTTGCTTTGCAGAAACACACCGCGGCCATTATTTGGTCATAGGGAGGTTTAGGTAATTGTATAAATCTATTATTGGTTTCTTTCTTCAAAGTCTGATATAAAGGTTCATCTCTCCACGTGGTAATTGTGTTTGCAAACACCTGTTCAAAAAGATTTTTTAATCTGTCAAAATATTCTGTTTGCTCTTTTAGATCTGCAGTGTGAGTAGTGAGGTTTATTTTTATTTTGTATTCGTTAGGAAAAAGTTCACCGTCGACTATTATGATAGATTTGAATGTTGTTTTCCAAGTGAAACTATTTGACATCAATAATACTTACTATTCAATGTTTATCAAGTCACCTATATCTGGTTCATTTCTTAACTTTTTATTATTCTTGTGCCACTCTTCTATTCTTTTTTGTCTGATGGCATCACGATATGTGTTTAGAGCTAGTTGCAAGTTTGCTAACATCTCAGGATTCCGACCACGTCTAGCAATAGCAACTTTCCTTGTAAGTTCTTTGATTCTTTTTGAAATATCCTCCTCGGACATATTTCCGATTTCTTCTTGTAGTGGATGAAAATACATTACTACCTCCTATTAGATGTAGTTCTTACCTAATTGATGCATCAGTATTGTTGTGCCGGCATCTGGACTCATGAACTCGTACAAGTATCTTCCAGAAGTTGGAATAGTAATTGTGTCTGAGCTTCCATCGCCGCCGTCGACATTTCCCGAAACAACTACGCCTGTTGGAATGGTCATGGTATGAGCAGTGCTGGCATAGGTTATATCTAATATTATTCTGCCTAACTTTCCTGTTGCTGGTAAATTTAAAAATTCTAGTGTTATTGAAGCATTTGTTGTAAGTGTTTGGTAATGACCATTATTATGATTCAAACTAATAGTGCCACCTGCGGTACCGTGTGCAAATACTGTTTCTGAATTGTCTTTTAATTCAGCATCTGTTATGGTGTTGCCTGAAAAATCATTACTCCCATTTAGACTTGCTTTGTTGGTCTGCAAATCGTTTACTTCAGTTTGTGCTTCGGAGAAGTTATTTTTGATTGCTGTGAAATTGTCCCTAAAGCCTTGTGAACTATTGTCCTGTCCGGCTACTGGGTATGTTGCGTCTATGTTTCCTGGTACTATTTTACTTGCCATTATGTAATATCCTTAAATCTTAGATATTTATCGTTGCTTCTCTCCACGGTTATAACATCTCCGTCTGCAGGCACCGATGCTATGTTGAAAACAATAGTGGTTATTTGATTATCAACATCGTGGATCAGATGATAATCTGTGCCACCCTGATCGTCACGTGTCTGTGTTGTTGTGCCAACTTTTACCAAAATATCTTCTTCATGCAATATTTCACCTAACGGAAATGTAATTGTTGAACCATCACCGGTGAAAGAATCAGGGGATAACTTGCTTCTAGTGACAATGTATCTGTCAATTATGAAATCAATGTTTTTAAAATCTAAATTCAAATCTTCTATTCTTTTCTTTAATTTTTCTGAAGTACCTGGTTTACAATAAAGTATAGGCACTGCTGTAATATATCCTAAAGGACCGTTCACTCCGGCCTGTTCTGTCTTCATCCAAAGTGGCAAATAAGTCCATTCGTCATGGCCTAATGCCTTCATTCTATCTCGCATATTTTCGACCGCATTTGGACGTATAGTTGTTGCGCCAGTTTTAACACCAAGATTGTTTACAAAAGGATCGGACATTTCTAAGTATATTACTTCATAAAGTACAGTTCCGCTTTCCTTTGCAACTGCTGTTTTGATGTCTCCAAAGAATAACGTAACAGGAGCATGATTAGATTCCATCTGGTTCTGAAAAGCAGTCAATGTCTGTGCTTCTACACCTGCTGTCATTAACATTTCAGGGATAAGCCTCATACCAAAATTTGAATCTTCAGGTCTGTATATCTCATCTGGTGAGTTAATATTTGGATCTTGTGCTATATTGTAAAAAATATTTTGATCGATAAAAGAAGTAGAGTGTCCAGTTAATGAACCGTACCTTAATTGTGTAAATGGTATGTCAACTGTAACATTGAATGATTTAGTAGCCGATGCATCTTGGTATTGATCACTTACTGTAACTGTGAAATTAAAAGTTCTTGTAGAGTCTGTGAAATCGCTTGGATCTATTGTTCCTACAAGATTCCCTGCAGGTGATAGAATTATTCCTGCTGGTAGACTACCGGCAGTAACCGCATAATAAAGAACCCTGTTGGGTTGTTCAGGAGTGGCCACTATAGACAGGGTGCTTGGGATATCGGCTTTCAGTGTTCCTACGTTAGATGCAGTTGTAAATGCAACACCTATGTCTATGTCTCCTATGACTTTCATAGTGAAACTCTTATCTGTAAACACCAGTTGTCCAGTGTCCATGGTTCTAAGAGCTCTCATGGTGAATACATAATCAACCTCTACTTCTCCTTGTCGTGGTAGGAATCCATGTATCTCGCCGGATGAGGAATCAATCGAAAGTCCTGTGGGTAGCGTTCCATTCAGTAACGAATAGACAAAAGAGTTACCTGTTGAGTCGGCATCTTCAATATCTATCTTAATAACCATTTGATTATCATGTCTGAAGGTACCAAGATTTGTTTCTGTAAGGAAAACTGGTCTCCTCTGTGACGTAAGATCCATAGTGATTGGAAAATTGTTAATAGCGGTCATGTCCACTGTGATGTTAGGATTATTAACATTCCAGTAAGCGGCAGAGTAAACAAATATATTATTTTCTTGTGTAGTAACACTGGTCCCGTCACTGACTCTTACAGTGACAGCAAAAGTCATTGCTATTTGCCTAGTTGAATCTTCAAAATAATCATCGGTCAACTGACAAATTCCCGTCAATGCTCCGGACTGGCTCAGTGTAAGTCCTGGTGGCAGTATTCCTGATATTATTTCATAGGTCAGTGAGGCACCAGCTCTGGTATCTATGTCGGTTGCTTCGAACTGAAAATCAACCCTTTCACCATCCAACACCCAGTATAGTCCAACCCTAGTCGAATCATCAAGTTGTAGTTGTCCAAAGGCTGTTGAGAAAGTGGGTGCGTCCTGGCCTTCAATGTCTAAAGAAAAAGTTCTGTCTGTGATGGTACTACCGGCCGTGGCTCGCACGACGAAAGTGTAAAGAGTTCTTTTGGCAACCTGAGCCGGAGTACCTGTTAGTAAGCCTGTTGATGTGACTGACATTCCTGTCGGGAGGCTTCCTGCGATCACGGAGTAAGCTATGGCCGTTGAGTCACTAGTATTCGCCTCTAGTTGAAGAGAATACGTACTGTCCTCGGCGAATGTCGCCAATTTACCTGCTGTGGTTGTCCACACCGGTGTTACCATTAAATCTTACTCCTTACAAGGGTATTTATTGGAGTTTAGTAACTATTATTCTGAGTGCGTATCCAGTGTTCTAGTTTTTGTAGCAGTTTTTCACGCTCTATTTTGTCATTCTCACGCTTGATCGCTTCCTGCAAACGATTTATTTCAGATCGAGGTGATCTATGGTGTCTGTTCTTCCTACTGAAATTCTTCATCTATCGATGTTAGTTTTAAATGTTTAATACAACTCTTTGGAACTTGAAAACTGTGCTGTCACTTGATGAACATTGCACTCTTACCCTCACATCATTTCCGTCTATGTCTGCAGAAAACACTACAGGTGTAGCAGTGGTTGATGAACCATCCGGCTCGAAACTGCTTGTCGAACCAAAAGCTGTTATGAACGCATTTGTACCATCATGCGTGACGTTGGCTTCGACTATTTCAAATTTTGAGTTTGCAGTGTCTGTGATAGAAATGAAATATTTGGCACTTCTCACTGTGGTCTTGTTGAAAGTGTTCAAGGTAGAGACTGCCGAGCTGGCCACTGTCGTTACTGCGTCCGCAATACTTGAATTCGAAAGCGTCGCCCCTGCTGTTGCAAATGATAATGCTCCTGCACCATCGGTAGTGATGAATTGTCCACTGCTACCGTCCGTGGTTGGGAAAGTGAATCCGCTAATGGTTACACCACCTGAACCACTCCCGTCTAATTGAAGGGTTGCGTTTGATTCGTTAGTGGTAATCTTGTTGTCCGTTATAGTGATTCCATCGATCACCGCTGAAGTGGTTGCAGTCACAGTCGTGAATGTTCCTGCCAAAGGAGTCGTTGCTCCTATGGTCGTGTTGTCTATGGTTCCACCGTTGATGTCTGCTTTTGACATCACCACCTGTCCTGATCCTGCAGGTGCTATAACTAAATCTGAATTCGATTGGGTTGTGGTAATTTTGTTGTCTGTGATATTGATATTTGAGTCCACAGTCAAATTAGAAACTACAACTGATCCTGTCCCGCCTGGTGTTAAATTTATATCTGCATTTGAACTTGAACTGATAGTGTTGTCCTGTAAAGTTAGGTTGTCAATGTTTGTGGTAGATAAGGTTGTTACGCCTGGAACAGTCAGTGATCCCAACGTGGCCAATCCTGTCACGCCTAATGTTCCTGATGTCGTCAGGTTTTCGTTGCCAAAACTTATTGCACCTGATGAGTCTGTAATAGATCCATTCGCAAGTGTTAAATTCCCAAGTGTCGACCCTGTCGCGGCCGCTACTGTTCCCGTCGTTGTTAGGTTTTCGTTGCCAAAACTTATTGCACCTGATGAGTCTGTAATAGATCCATTNGCTAGTGTAAGGTTTCCAAAAGTTGAACCTGTAGCCGCTGTCATTGTTCCAATGGTNGCGGCACCCGACACATTTAGTGTGCCATCGACTATCAATCCATCGTTGATGTTGATGATTGATGAGTCATCCGAACTTAAACTTGTTCCGTTAATCTTAATAGAACCAAATACCACGGAACCTGTTCCGGCCGGTATTAGATTTATATTTTCATTTGATCTTGTTCCTTCAATGTTGTTACCATTGAATCTAATAGCATCAAAAACAACAGAACCAGAACCAGAGGGATTGAAAATTAGATCATCATCACTTCTGATTGCACTGATAGAGTTTCCACTGATTAGGATCGCGTCTGATGATACACCCGGAGCTGTATAGATTTCCGTGAAATTGTCATTCACTTTATCCATTGCCGCTCGTAAAGTATCACCTGTACCGTCGTTTGCGTTTGTTCCTATGTTTAGTGTCTGTTGTGCCATATTAAACTTTCATTAACCTTCTCATTAATGTAACTGTATGTGTGTTAGTACTACTTATCGATCCTCTTATCCTCACGTTGTCGCCACTGATATCAGCCGAGAATTCCACCAGGTCTGTGGTGTGGTTTGTTACTCTACCAAATGTAGATATAAACACATTGGTTCCGTCGTGTGTGACACTTAGGTCTAGTGTTTCGTACAATCCTAAATCACCACTACTTGCATCACTAACAGATATTGTGTATTTTGCACCTCTGAAATCTGCCTTAGCGAAACTGTCGAGAGTCGCAACTGACTGGGGATTTCCTTCCGCCCGGGCCAATTGTACCTTGTACATATTGACTGTGGTGTCTGTGTTCTGCTGGTTGTTCTCTGCTCTCAGTTCAACGTTGCCGCTGTTCATGACGGCTGTGAATTTCATAACCATTTCCGTTTCAGAATGAGTGCTTATGTTAGAGCCGTCATCAACTTTATAAGCATCTGTGCCATCAGAGGTCACCATCACTTCTGCAATCTGTGATTGGTTAGACGCATTTTTGCCAACAATAATGTAATTTGCCAACTGATAAGAACTTTGTGCGAATGAGTCCAAGACGTCGTAGGCGAATGCATCTTCCACCTTCATGTGTATTCTGAAAGCATTTACTGTGGTACTTCCACCTGCTGTAGACGCCGCATTTAAAGTGACTGTGCTTGAACCATCATGTGCCGCGGATAATGTAAGCATCGCAGTCGATTTGGATGAAACGTGGTTTGCATGTGATACAAAAGCAGTTGTGCCATTGGTTACAACTGTGGCTTCTTGTATTTCAGATGAGCCTTCTGTGTTATTCCTTGCAACAATGACATAATGAGCCCCAGTGAATTGTGTATCAACAAAAGTGTCAATCGCTGTCGCTGAACTTGAAACCGTGGTTGCCGCCACTGTGTTGAAATCTGTTCCTGTGGATCCTGATTCGTTGTCTGCTAATCTAATTCTATAAAATTTAATCCTAACGTCTGCCGCGGTAGGTTCTGCCAACAATCTCACGTTTCCACCTGACACATCTGTGGTCAGACTTAAAAGACTGACGTTACTGTTATGTTGACCAAAAGTAGAAATGTATGAACTAGTACCATCGTGAATCACTAAACATTCTATGTTTGTTATATGGCCGTTAATCGTATCGTCTGCTGATATGTAGTACTTGGCACCTCTGTATGAACTTGTTGACCAACTGTCAACAGTCACAATATTATGTATTGGTGCTTTCAGTTGTATCCTATAAGCCATCACCGATGTGGATGCCCCGGATGTTGATGATGCAGAAAGTGTTACGGTTGATGAGCCATCATGTGCCGCCGCCAATTCAAGCATCACAGTACCTTTGGTGCTGACATCACCTTGTTGTGACACAAAAGCACCGGCACCGTCTGTGACTACCGTAGCTTCTGTGATAAATTTCTCGTCAGCACCATTTGTGCCTACGATTATGTAGTGTGCGGCATCAACGTCATTGTGATCAAACGTGTCTATAGCTGTTGCGGAACTTGACACAGTCACATTTGCTATTGTTCTTGTGTTTGTTCCAGTTTGAGCACTTTCTGTGTCTGCAAGAAGTATCTTATATGCTGTAACTCTTATGCCGTCATTGTTCCTACAAACACCTCTTAACCTGACATCACTGCCACTTATGTCGGCAGTCAATGTTATCAATGAACTCGTTCCTGAAAAGTGTTCGTTGAAAGTAGTAATAAATGCATTAGTATTGTCGTGTGTGACAAGGGCCTCAATGTTTGACATCTCTCCTGTGGACTGATCATTTATGGATATAAAATATTTGGCTCCGGAGTTGGCACCTTTTGCAAAAGTGTCTATGTTGGCCACCGAACTGCCTGTCAGTGTTGCCCTAGCAACAGTTGTCTCATCGGTCTCTGCACCGACATAACCTGTTGAATCATCATCTCCCAATCCTATTCTGTAATATGCCATTGTGTTGTTTGGAGTGACAGAACTTCCGTCTGAATCTGTAGATCTTAATCTAACTTTACTTGTACTGTCGTTGGATGCAACAACGTCGCCGTCATATGTAGGATGTGTATCTCCTACGTCTGTTCCTGCAACAGCTGAACTTGTAACGAAAGCATCGACCATGTTGTGCATCAAAGAAACTTTCTGTGTTTGTATACTTGTGTTTACTGTGTCATTTGATACTACAAAGTACCAAGCACTATCAAACTGACCTGCTGTGAATTCTGCAACAGATCTTTCAGCGGCCACTATACCTTGTGTAGATCCAAATGCAGTGACGTGGTCAATAGTAGTTTCATTGTTACCACCTGCTATGATCCCTGCGTGTGTGCCTATGTTTCCTGATGTTCCAGTGGTTGTGTCTGGACCAAGTCCTATTGCGTAATACTGTAAAGAATTCTGTATTGCTGTTGAACCATCACTTTGACCTGTGGCCTTAAGTTCTACAGTAGAACCATTGATGTTGGCATCGAATGCCGATATGTCATTCATCTCTCCTGATTTAACTACATGAGAATCTGATACAAATGCATCTTCTGTACTGCCATCTGAGCCAACTCCATGATTGACACTCAATTTGTTCATAACGAATTCATCGTTGGTCATGTCTTTCTGTACCATGTGATAGAACACACTGTCGAAACTTGTTTTTGCCCATGAGTTAATCACTTTCTGTGAACTCATGTCTGGACTTGCTGAACCTCTGAAACTGTTTGCGTCTATGGTTGCTGATGCCGTGTTGCTCACTTGCTGTGCACCGATGACATTTTCATATGTGCCACTTGAATCTGATTCGTTGTCTGCGAGAAGTATTCTATACATGTTTACTCTGCAAGTTCCTGCAGTTCCATTCGCACCTCTTAATCTCACATTTCCACTGTTAATGTCTGCGGCGAATGTTGCCAAAGGTGTGCTGGATGTGTTGGTAGTCATGCTGTTGTACTGTGACACAAATGCATCCGAGCCGTTGTGCACCAGTAATACTTCTACGTTCTGCACTTCATTGGTTGTGGTGTTGTTGATGGACACATAATATTTGGCACCCCTGAACGAACTTGCTGACCAACTGTCTAGTGTTGCTTCAGCGGAATCAAGATCGGCAACCACTTTTGTTGAAGCCTTTCCATCTGTCCATCCCGAAGAATCATTATCTCCCAATCCAATACGGTAAAAACTCAATGCATTATTAGTAGACTTCGTGGATCCGTCTGCAAGTGTGCCAGATGTACCTAGTAATCTTACTTTAGACACCGAGCTTCTTATATCTGTTGATGTTTGAATAATCTCGTCTGTGTCGAACGATTTGACTATTTGTGATGTACCGTTGAATGCATCAAAAGTACTGCCATCCTCTGTGCCTTGAGCCACAATGGTTTTTGACGCCGCGTACTCGATAGAGCTGTCAGCTGAATCGTATCTCTGTAACAGCAGATACCAAGCACTGTCGAATTGGGTTTGATCAAATTCATCTACCACACTCGTTAAGTTTGTAATAGATTCATGAGATCCAACTGCTTCCACACTGTTTAATGTTGTTAAAGTAGAAAATCCTATTGTGTTTCTTGCATCTTGTATTTCCGACTGTCCAAGCAAGATAGGACTAGTAACCCAAGTTATTTCCTTGCTTCCGTCTGTTCTAAGAAGTTGTCCTGCTTCACCATCAGCATTAGGTAATTGGAACCCGTTGACTTCAACATATCCTGATGCGTTTGCGGCAAATTCTAAGTTAGCATTTGACTCTATTGCTTTAATCTCGTTATGTGTAATTTTAACACCTGTTGATGAAAGAGTACCACCGGATGCAGGATTGAATGCAAGTGTTGTGAAAGTTCCAGCCGCCCCGCCGCCAATCACTACGTTGTCCACGGTTCCTGAATTCATATCTATGTTTGAAACTTGTACAGATCCTGTACCGTTTGCCGATAAAATGAAGTCGTCGTTTGTACGTGTGACTTTGATCACGTTGTCTGTTAAGTTTACGCTGGAATCAATGGTCATGTTTGACACATTGACCACTCCCGTGCCTCCAGGTGTAAGGTTTAGATCAGCATTTGAACTTGTTGAAATTATGTTATCATTTAATGTAAGGTTGTCTATTGTTGTAGTGCCTACGAATGACGAACTAGCCGACACCGCTAGACTGCTGAATGTTGTCGTGCCTGCATTTATGTTGCCTGATGTTGAAAGGTTTTCATTGTCAAAAGTTATTGCACCCGACGAGTCTGTGATAGAGCCATCAGCGAATGTCATGTTACCTATCACATCACCTGTCTCTGCTGAAAGTGTACCTGTTGTTGTTACATTCTCGTTGCCGAAACTTATCGTACCTGATGAATCTGTTATTGATCCATTGGCCAGTGTTATGTTGCCTATGGTTGATCCTGTCACACCAGTGACTGTCCCCGTGACTGTCACGTTGCCCGTGGTGGCTAGTGTTCCGGCCACTATTAGATTTTCGTTCAAATTAATTATTGTCGAATCAGTTGCGTGTATACTTGTGCCGGCAAACCCAAGTCCGTCTATAACAACATATCCTGATCCATTCGCATTTATTTTTAGATCACCGTTTGTGTCAACAGTCTGAATGTTGTTGTCATCTAATTTGTAACCACCCAGTGTGATTGCTCCTGTGCCCGAAGCTGATATTACAATGTCTGCATTTGATGATTTTGAGACAATGGTGTTTCCTTGAAAACTTATGTCAGAAGCAACAACGGGTAAAGCATAAAGCTCTGTGAAATTGTCATTAATCTTATCACCAGCGGCTCGGATGCTATCACCTGTTCCGTCTACTCCGCCTAGTGTACCGAGATCAATCGTTTGCTGGGCCATTTTATATCGCCTGTAATACTAGTTTCTTCCAGATAGCAGTCGAACCATCGTAGTTGGCTGTGCAAACATATAAGTTCGTTGCGTCCCAAGATATAGATCCTGCGATATCACCTGAGTTTCCAACAGCGGTTGCAGTCTTTGTAGTCTTGATCACAAGTCTATCTGCTTCTATCTGAACCTGCCCTGTACCGTTGGGGTCTAGTATGATGTTTCCATTAGTGTCGGCACTTAATAAAGTATTTCCCGACATCTGCAGATCACCGGCCAACTCTGCAAAGTTACTATTAATCTTTGTCATAGCGGTACGTAAAGTATCGCCTGTTGCAACGTTTCCTTCTGATCCTGTGTCTACTGTTAATCTAGTCATATATCGGTTTTACATATTTATTAAATAATTACATGTTCGTAGAAACGCTCAAAACGTTGAAATTGTACAAAAGAGAGAGCAAATTAGGTATCTGTCACACCGTAAGAAGAAACAATATAATATATGTGTTGAAGTGTGACACTTGTGGAGGCACCTTCCGGAAACCAAAATCTAAGGTAGATCCTGAAAGGGTTGAAAAGGGTCACAAACACTTCTGTGACAAATGTGACCTATAAACTCATCCACTGTATGTCATCACGATTACCTGAGATCCATCTCTGTAAATCTGCGTAGATACCACAGTGTATGTTGGGTCGATCAAAATACCATCTTAGGAAATTGTTTCCATCAAGGTACTCTCGTCTATTGATAAAATAGAAATTGGTTTCTGGGAATCTTCTAAATGTCTGTCTTAGTTGATACATCCATTCGTATTTCAGATAGGCCTTCATGCTGTGTCTATCCGGGTAGTGAAGTGAATTTTTATAAATGTTATTTTGTATCCTGCTTGGTTCATGCATCTCCCATTGTTGGGCACCTAGTATGTCAAATGATAAAATTATAATATTCTTTACACCAGACTCAGCCGCCATTAACACTGCCGAACAACCTGAACCTCTGTTGATTGAAAAATCCTCCGTCTTAACTCTGCCACCTTTTTTTGGATTGCCCCCACGCCAGATACGATATATCTTTAAGCCTTTTGGAGTGTCGTATTCTTTGTCTCCATCACATATGTAGTTCCAACCACTGATATCTTGTAACCCATGTATTTTTGGAGATTCTTTTCCGTTGTTGTGCCATTTGGAAAGTTCTTCGTACATTGGCGGATTGACTGAAATTATGTGATCACACAACTTGGGATAGTCTCGGTATATTGCATTGCAACCATACACAATGCCCTTGCCCTTTAAATTTTCTATTGGAAATATTTTTCTTGATTCACCGTTTCCTATTATAAACGCAGTGTCCATTATACGCCAAACGATTCTCCGCATCCACAGGCACTGGTGCTGTTGGGATTGCTGATTTCAAACTGTGAACCAAAGGTTTCTTCAACCCAATCAATTTTGGTGCCAGCTACATACATCATCGAAGTCTCGTCTACAACGAATCTACCTGTGTGCCAGTCTTCTACATGGTCGCCCTCGGTTATACTTTCTTTGGTATCGGCGAATCCCCAATCGTATTTGAATCCTGCACAACCACCACCCAGCACTGCTAGGCTTACTGCGTACTTGCCTGGATTTTTTTCCAGCAATTTTTCTATTTGATTCTTTGCTTCATCTGTTATTTCAAATAAGTTCATACTATTAATTATCTGTCCTTGTTCCCCATGTTTGTTAATCCAATTGCCAGCCAAAAACGTGTTGCATCTAACTTGTTTTCAAAGCTCATGTAACTGTTCTGATCCTCCCAATTATGACGCATAGGATCATACAAGTCTGTTTGTTCGAACCACCAACCCCATTTGCCCTCACAATTTCGTTGACACCACTCTATGCATTCTCCCATAATACCGTTGCTGTTCATGTCGATGTTGTGTTCGAATTGTTTCTCATATCCGCAATCCTCAGGTATATCGTTGAGATCGGCTATTACTTTTTTAACTTTTACCCTGCCGTAACTTTTATTCATAGTAGCCTAGTTCCTGTAACAATTTTTTATTTGAAAAAAGAGGACCGATGTTGTATCTATTCTGCTGATCATTGAATTCACTGAAAAATCTTTTGTCATTCATTCTGCCAATGTCCGTATATGGTTTGCCTTCGGCAAAATGCACGACCTTTGTTGGTTTGAGTCCTAGTAATTTACACCAGTGTATTTGTTCAGCATGGTATTTTTCAACCATGTAATCAACATTGAACCTTTGCATACATTCTAGTCCTAGTCCTGTGGCCAGCCTGTTGGCAACGTTTTCGTCATTGCTTATCTGCATTGGATCGTAAACCTTTTCCCTGGTCATCCTCAATGCCACCCTGGCATTTGCAATAGGAAATGTTTTACTCATGCTGAAACTTAAAGATTTGATACATGTAGGGGTCAAGTCGATCTGTATGTTATCGAAAGTTGCGTTAGGTAGGTATATGAAATCTAACATGACCGGTACGCCAAGTTTCTCACACTGTTCAATTAATTCTTTTTGTCTTGGATGTTCATCTCCAAGCCTCGCGAAAGGACAACTTATAATGACAACATCATTTGCATCTACATCATCTTCTTCGATGTATGCCCAGTTTAGCCCTAACTTTTTCCAGACTTCCATGTGCCACCAGTATTCTCCTTTGAAAATTCTAAATCTACGGTTTCGATGTGTGATATAAAAATTCAAGAAGTATTCTTGAGAACCCTGGGAGAAGCAACTGTGCTTGAAATCATCTATGCCTTTGAACTGGAACCTAGGACATGTTTTGAGCCATATTGGAAAATATTCTTCGAACCTGTTCACAATGTATGGATCTCGAAGATACTTGTTTGGATTGACACTATCTGTGAACTGTATCAAGTCCTTATCCTTTATGCAGTTACCACTGGAATACACACTCCATGTCTTGGATCGTATCTCATTGAAATCTCCACTGGCAGGAATGTTCCAAAGATACTCGCCAGGAACATCTAACTTGTTTTGTACTGATGCTGTCATCAGTGCCCAAGCGATCTTTGTTATCTTGTCTGTATCTTGTATAATTTCTGACATGCCTCTTCGTAGTAGTTGTAATCCTCTTCCCATGTTGGATCATTGTTATTTTTATTATGGTTGGTTTCCAGTAACCATTTCAATACAGGAGTTTCAAAATTCAACTCCCAAAATCCCTTTGGTCCAAAAAACAAACAAGAATTAATTTCCTTGTCGTTTGTGACATATTTGCTTTCCCATATTATGTGTTTTAGATCAACACCATCAATAATAATCTTTTGTAATTCGAAACTGAGGTCCTTTATAATTTCGTTGTCCTGATTTAGAATACTGTCTTTGCCTTCTTTGTTGACAAAATATATTCTCAGTACATTCTTATCCTTTGCGTCTGCGTCAAGTTCTATGGATTCTTGTACCCTGCTAGTGAAAATATCCTTACCATTTAATACTATCCTGCAAATAGGGTATTTGCTTTCTATTGTGCTTATGTTCTTGAAACTAAATTCAAATTTCATCTTATATTATAGAACAACTATTTCCAATTGTCAATTACGAACTGGTCAGAACACTCCATAGGATTTGGTAGACCGTGGAAGACAGCCACCCTGTTGTCAGGTTCTATCTTTGGCGGAGTCCTAAAGAACCTCTTCCCGTCTTTGCTTAAAAGTTTTGTATCTTTCAGCCCGATCATTTCCCATTTGTAAGACCTTATCCACGAATCAGGCCAATGGTGTATGTCATCTTTTGCTCTCTTGGTAATCCAGTCTTGGTCTCCGTGATTTCTTCCTGTGACCGCATTTGGGTTTGCTTTGTATTCGTTCCACAGGTAATCCATTGTGCCGGGACTCCAACGCATACAGCTAGAGTTTGAAAGTTTCCAATCAGGAACTCTACATCTATTGAAGTCTCTGATAATTTGGAACTTACCTGGATTGTGTTTGAATAAAAAATCTATGCTGTTAAAAATTACGACGTCTAAATCAAAGAAAAGCACATTACCTTTCAAAGGGAAATCAGGAGAGAACATCCATAACTTGCTCCACCAAGTTTTAATACACGGATCGTTAGGTAATCTTATTACATTTATGTGAGGGTCAAGCCCTGATGGGTCGTCAGTAATACAATGGAATTCGTATGGCACGGTGGTGTGTCTTTTAACCATGCTATCAAGAACGTTTGCATATTTTGAGACATACTTGTTACCCCACTTAACGCACACTACGTGATTTGTATCCACTTTTTAATCCTTCCATCTGTATCTGTTTCCAGTCATCACTGTCAAGGGAATATGGAAAATGGCATTCAATGTTGTCATTGCCAGTTATTTTGATATTAGTTATATTTAAATTTTTACTCATTGCTTTGTAAATTTCTTTGAAAGAATCATTGCCAAACGTTCTATCAAGATCGACCTGTCCTAGTTTTATGTAACCTAATGACAATTTAGGGTCTTGCCAATCATAATTGTTATCCTCTAGCCACGCACGGAATTTGTCTATCTCTTCTTTCTTGAAAACTTCTTTACTTGCTGTGATTGTGCTTCCCCACTCTACGTCAAACTCTCCTGAATAATACTTTTGATGATTTATTTCAGAACAGAGTGTGTCAGTCATTACTGGTGCGTGTTCGTCCCGGAACACTTCAAAGAGTGTTTTGCCAACTTGCGACCAATGTAGGTATACACCACCTAGCTCTCGATCGTATCTATTCTGTTTGAACAGTTCATAATCTTGCTCGTGTAAATCATATCTGGGTGCATTTAGGAAAGTTGTTATCTGTGATGGTCTTATCCAGTCTGGATCAATCATGCTTTTTCTAAAAGACAAAACCCAGCTCTCAATCTCATGACAAAGGTTATTCAGTTGCCTGATTGCATACTTTGTTTCATGATCTGCTTGTTTATAGAAATTAGAAATTCCCCATGCAGTTCCTTGCAACTCCTCGAAGTACCTGTGTAGAAGATTACAGGAATCATGTTTCAGTTTATACTGGTTCTTGTATGAATATTGGAAGTCGTCTTGGCTGAACAGCTCTATCCGTGTGTATTGTGGGTCGAACTGGAACGAATTTATCTGTGTAATATTTTTATTCAACTCCTGTACAAGGTATCTTAGATCTCTCTCGCTATCTGCAAATCCTAAAAAACAAAAGTTTTTCTCTAGTATTCTCTTTTGTTTTAGATTGTCAGCCAATACATTTAACCACCTTCGTCCCAATGGAGTATCGTAGACATCAATAAAGTATGATGTGTCTGTAAGGCTAACTTTTACTTTTTCTTTAAGTATATTATTCTTTTCTGTAGATGGCACTGTTTGCTCCGTGTTCTGCACATTCTACTTCCACAACGTAACATCTGTCATTTGTTTTCTCTCTGATCAGTTTGTCAGCGAATTCAAATGCATGTTTGGCAAACATTTCTGCACCTACTCCATCGAATATTCTTATTTCTGCTAGATCCATTTTTTCTAGTTCCTTGAACTTTTCAATGTGTATGTCATTTTTGTCCAATGCAAGTTTATGATCAAAGTGATCTTCCAGCCATGCTTTCAAGGGTTTCAATCCTCCAAAGTCCACTGCCCAGTTTTTGTTGTCTAGTTTGTCACATCCAAAAGTGAATTTGAATTGCAAACTGTAACCATGCAATAGATGGCAATGCGAGTGATCTGCATTGGGTTGCCTGAACACTGACGATAGTCCTATGTTGTGTCCGTATGTTTTTGTTGAGTAGTAAGTCATCGTTTCTCCTTGTTTTGATGACTTGCAGAGTGTTTATAGAGGGATGAAAGTCTTTGAGTCCTCTTGATCATCAGTTCAACTTTTTGTTCATCCTCTGATCTAGGTCTGACTGGAATGCAACATCTCTGATGCGTTCAGTAAGTTCGTTTGGTATATTTAATTCTCCGTCTATTATACTTTTTAGAAAGTGTATTAAAACTGTGAATTCATTCCTATTGGACACTGTTTCCGGATCTATGCCATGCTGTTCCATTGCATTCATTATGGCCTCAGATACATCAATCAGGGCTTTGATACTAGTCGAGTGTTTGTCAAAATGTGCCATTATGTTATAATCTTAGGTTTTGCAGGAAGTTCAATCTTGGTGAACACTCTGTTGTACTCATCAGCGATCTTGTCATTGATGTGTGCTATGGATATCAACTTGTCCGTTGCTATGTTGAAAGGTTGGTCCTGTCGGGCAGTGGAGAAAAATGTACCAAATGCCAATCCCTGCGGACCGTTCATTAGTACAAGTGCCTTCTCGATACTGACGTATCGTGTGTCGGTTCTGCCAAGATATTTTGCGATGACCTCTTCTCCGGAAGTCAATTTAAGAGTTACTAGATCTCCATCTTTTATTTTATCAAACATATTATTATTATAAACTATCCTACAAGTTTGTCAATGTATTTCTTCAACTCCTTGTCCTGTACGTTGGGTGGTATGCGATTGTAAAAGAATATTTGGTAACTGTCAGAACCGTACTTGCCTATTCCGTGTAAGTCTCTTGCCTCTTGTTTGTTCCACGTCAGATACTGTTCAGTCATTTTTCTAATTCGTTTAGATCTTACTTCCCACATGCCTAAAGGTTTAAGCATGGCCTGTTGTGTTTTTAATCTCCCACGTAGGTATGCTTCGGGGGTTGCATATCTTTTAAAGAGTTTTGGTAATATTATCTTAACATGTTTTCTGTAAGTGAGATTAAGGCACATCACGGCAACCATGTGTTTCCAACGTTTGTGTGGTCCACGTATCTGTTGTTGTACCATGAGATGGTCCACCATAGGTTTAATCATAACACAATTATATCTTGAAATTTTTACTTTGTCAACTCACCCATGAATTGCACAAGATGTCTTTTTTCGGCACTTGCGTTTGCAGATCCATGATACATGTACCATGGGAAGGTAAAGGTATCGCCCTGTTTCCAATCTGATATACATTTATTGCCTACAATAAAGACTTGTCCAACTTTCCAATCACTACAAAACAAAATACCTCGATAGATGTCTTTGGTTAGTGTCTTACTGAAATCATATGTACCTTTTGTTACGTAGGGTCTGTGCTTGTCAACATGGGCACCACACACGCTACCCGGACTCTGTACATTTAGGATAGCCTGCGTTTTTGATATATTAAAATTTTCTTTTACTACTTCATGTATCTCATGATCAGCATCTAGCTCGTGCCTGCCTATCTCATTATTTTTGATCATGCCCTCGTGTCTTGTTTGGGTCATGCCTTTTACTGACGGTGTATGGAAGGGTTCTTCTTCTGGCACAATGGACAATATTTTATCAAAGTCTATGTCTATCTTGCCTGTGTAGGTGTATTGTTTTTCTTTAATGTTTTCTTTCCACACTTTGTCACTTATTTTCCTTAACTCATCAGGATTTTCAATCATTTCTAACCATACTGTGTTAAGGTATTTTTCTTGCATGGTAATATTTAATTTTTATTCAGTTCCTTGTTTACAAACTTGGCCAGTCCTTCATATGTATCCTGAAAAACGTTTTTGTGGGCTTTCCATTCATCTGGCATTTTCCAAGATTCATCGTTTACTATGATCCATCTACATTCTGAATGCTCAAACAATTGGTTGAACTGATATATCCAGTAGCTAGGATCAACGGGTCTTTTGATGTAGGTGTATCCTTTGCTGTCTTTGTAAATGTTGTTTACACCTTCTGGCCCTTTATGTTTTCCAATACCGTACAAATCCATTCCTACAAGGAATATTGCTTTTGGTTTGAAACTCATGCCAACCAGTGCCGCAAACTGTCCGGTACCCCAATGGAAAGGATTATCCTGCCTCTTGTCTCCGTCGTAGGGCAAATCTGGAACTTTCTTTACGTTAGGCCAAAATGCAAATTGTTTGTACCAATCTTCTCTGGTAAAGATTGTGGTATTTTTACCAACCGTGTTTGCCGCTTCTTGGCACATATGCCGGTCAGCACACACCACATATTCTAAATTATGGTCTCGGAATATTGCATTACACCCAACAACAGTGGTAACACTTTTTAATGGAGTAATATCAAATCCTCTCCTTGATTCTCCATTGCCTATTACTGAAACATACTTGGTCATAATACTATTTAATCACCCCTTTAAACGCACACAGAAGCACGTACACTGCTGGTAAAGTCCTCCCAGGATAAACTGTTTGTATCACTCATTTTCGTTGATTAAATGCCATACGGTTAGGTATTTGTCCCATGCCTTTTGCAAAGTTGGATACTTCCTTCTCAGCTCTATGGCGTCATTTCCCACCATTTCCAACTCCTTGTATGNCTGTTGATTGTCCTTGGCTTTTTGTGTTTGCTCTATTAAAATCTGCTCACCATTTGGTAATTGTTGATACACNGTTTCTCCACCATCGGGTGATGTGTAGATAGGTGCAGGGATTCTACGTCTTTTGATTCTTTTCATGGTAGTGTTCTCTGTGGTCAGCTCCNGGGTGTGCATATCTTATACCACCGTCATGTTTAGCATCGCCTTTACGTCTTGGTATAAAGTGTATGTGTGGCCACAGGATAGTCTGTCCTGCACAACGTCCTATGTTCATGCCAACATTAAATCCGTCTATCTCTCCGGACTCTATCTTATCCTTGCCGTACTCTGAGGCAAGCCCGTATGATTTGCCTATATATTCTGCTGTGTTTTTTTTTGGTATGAAGAGCACATGACCTTCCACGCAAGGATATTTGTCACGGAATACTCCTGTGTATTTTGTTTCTATGAATGGTGTATCGTTGCCCATCCATGTACTTTCCTCATAGTTGTCTATGGTCTCAAATGGATTCTTGTAGATAGGTTTTTTGGATTGCATTAGTTTCTATTATTCCTATCTTTATATTACTACTATTTGGTCTGTGTTGCAATCTAATTTTTTCCCAATGCTTTGTTTTTGTCACTGATGGATTGTGTTCAAGAACATTCAACAAATTTACCAATGCTTTTCTTACTTTTTCAGCACCGCCGTGTTTTTTGCAAGTGTCGGATCTACCCACATCAACAATTTTTGAATTAATCTTAATTTTATATACACAGGGTAACTTGATCCATTTTGTTGTAGGATCTTTCTTGTGTTTAATCTTGTAGTCTTTGATAGTGTACAAGTCGTGAATTGAATACCACTTAATATCTGTCATTTCTTAGTTCAAGTTGCTTGTATACTTTCTGTACCTTCCTCGCTTGGAAGTAACAATCTTCAAGGGCATTGTGAAGTCCTGTCCTCTTCTCGTTTAGATCTCTAGGAACAAGACTGAACAGTGTTCTTGAATCTCTGATCTGCCAATAGTTCCACGGCACAGGAACATTCATCTGTGCATAAAAATTTTGTAGTATTGCATAATCAAACAACGGACCTTGGCACCAGAAGACGTCCACACCCACAGACCACTTGTTCAATTGTTTTATGAAGTATTTTAGATCAATCCTATCGTGATCACCTAGTGCTTCTTCCCTGACATCCTCGGCCTGTTTGCCCCACCATTCCACGGTCTCCTCCATAACGTCTCTGCCCATACCAGTCTGCGAGTCAACATCAATTCTGTAATACATGCCTTGTGCAGGTTCAACATTTGTATATGGGTCAAATTTCACACCACCGATTGTCAATATCGTGGCATTTGGTTTTGTGGAAAGTGTTTCCAGATCTATCATTCCATGAATCATAGTACAATTATACTACAATAAAGGTAAATGTCAACTAGGCGTCTAGACCTAATTGTTCTGCCGGATTAGTGAGTGTAGGTTTATTACCATGTTTCAGAAACTCTTGGAACAATGCCAACTGTTCCTCATCATAGCAGTGTATCTCGCCTGCGGATTGTGGATACATCTGTTGCATGTATTGAGTGGTATGTAGTGCCGTATCATAACAGGTATCATGACTATCAAAATAGTTGTTTGGATCGAATACGGCGTCGCACTCCGCACCAAAACATATTATCATTACCATCACAAATTTCATTAAATTCTCCTGACCTAAAATTACTTACTTCTTATCCTGCTTTCGGAAAGTACGCACTTTAGTTCTTAACCTTATTAGATCATTGTCTAACATACGTATTCTATCTATGAGAGCTATTAATGTTTTTGAAGTTGAAGCCAACTTTGGAGTAATCTCTGTTGTGATAAACTTCCAAAGGAAGTAGATGAAGTAGGCCAGGAAGAACACAGCCACAGTTGGAAAACCGTAGTCCTGTATTATAGTGGTCACTGTCATGTACTTTGTCGTGATGTCCATTAGTCTTTCCTCGCATCGGTCTTGCCGTCTGCTCTAGCCACCCTGTCAGTGTCTATTGGTATGCCTAGTTGTTCGGAAACCTCTTGATCAATTTTAATAATGTCGTTGTTCATTGTCTTGACTCTGTTGTCTAGTTGTACGATCACAGTCTCGATAAACTTGATCGAACTGCAAATACCATTCAGTATATATTTTATGATGAACAGTATGAACACACCCATTCCCACCGTGGCCGCTATTGGCATGCCAAGTTCTGCTACAAGTTTAAAGAATTGTGTCATTATGTGTGTATTTAACGTGTCAGTGTGTACACATTCACAGGTTCGGTTTTGCCTTTAACTGTGATACTGTCCACAAATTCAAAAGGAAACTTGTCGTCTATGACCTTTTTAGTTGCCTCTCCCACTATCAA
>JGI24003J15210_10000253_pt1 | contig 23019 bp, 27 predicted proteins | sample LinPmetageLP28_FD_15210 | JGI IMG/M metagenome (IMG submission 15210)
CGGTCATGCCGAAACAGGTACAGAAAGCGCTGCGTAATAATGAGTTACGACGTGCGTTATTAGGGCTAGCAGATTCTTCAAACGATAAGTTTATTAAGCGTGCGGCTAAAAAACTTGCAGACTTTACCGGCGACACCCGAGTACAAATTGTACCGCAAGAAAAACTAGGTACTCGCGGTGGAAGCACCATTGATGCTGTATTCGTCACCAAAGATAACACGATACTTCTTAGCGAAGACTACTTAGATACTCATGTACTGCTACATGAAATGACGCATGCCGCTACTATTAACACGTTACGGAATAAAGCGCATCCAACGACCAAACAACTAAACAAATTATACGAAGATACAAAAGATTCCCTCTCCTCCTACTACGGTTCTGAAAATGTTGCAGAATTTGTAGCCGAAGCGTTTTCTAACCCTAAGTTTCAACTTGAACTGGCAGGTATAAACCCTAAAGGCGAGAAACTTAGCGCATGGCAGCGATTCCTTAAAACCATCATGGATTTTCTTAAAATTGGCAAACTCGGCCCTAAGACTGCCCAGCGTGAAGCAAGCCGCATGATAGAAGAAATCCTTGCCCCCGCTGCTAGACACCGCTACGGGCCTACCCTGCGGTCTATGAGTGACAGAGACGGTGTTACAGAAATAGGAGATCGCATAAAAGATTCTCGACGCGACTTAAAGAGTAAAGAAGGACGTAAGGCATTTGGAGACAAACTAGCGCGAGATTTTTCAGCTATATTTAAGGGTGACTCCGATCAGACAAAGCTAGGTAAAAAGGCATTTTTAGGGCTTCTACCTAATCAATCCGTGTTAGATATTGCTGTGCGCCGAGGTATAGATGGCGCTAAGAAAGTTTTTACGGCTATAGAAACTCAACGTGGTGATCTGACCGTATCAGAACAAAATACTCGTAGAAGGTTGACCCCTATATTCAGGTGGGCGAACAACGCATCTGAAAATACGATGAAGGCTTGGAATAATCTGATCTACGACAGCACACTAGACGAAGTAGATCCTGCTCTTACCCCCGCACAGGCTAAAAAGAAGTACGGGAAAGATACCGTAGAAGACACTAAACAACTAAAAGTAGCTCGACACAAAGAACTACACGCTATCTACATGGGCGCTACGCTCGGCAAAGACGGTAGGCAAGCCTACGATAACTTGCGGCAGTTCTATAAGGATCAATATAACGAACTGCTAAACGCGCTCAAAGGTAGAATCGACAACGCTGACATTAACGACGAGCAAAAAACGACGCTCAAGAATGAACTGCTCAGTAAGTTACTAGAGCGTACGGACGTAGAACCGTACTTCCCGTTAACTCGTGAAGGCACACATTGGCTAGCGGTAAAGAACCCAGAAGCACTGTCCGAGTCCGCTGTATTTGCCTTTGAGACACAGGGGGACAGAGTCAAAGCGGCAGAAGACTATGCTGCACAAGGGTTTGATGTAGAAGTATTTAACCCTGATGAGTCTAATGTCTACACTGATCCTCCATCTGGGTCTTTTATAGCGCAAGTGCTTGGCATACTTAAAACTAATAAGGCAGCGCCAGAAGTAAAAGAACAGGTAATGCGTCTGTTCCTTGAGTCACTACCAGAGTCTTCTTTTGCAAAGGGGCTAGTTAAGCGTAAAAAGACATCGGGTTTTGACGTTGATGCGGTAAAAGCAGCTAGAACGAAAGCGTACGACTTGGCGCGACAGACGGAGCGTATAAAAAATACTAATCGCATTATGCGGTTGAGAGATGAGTTCTTAGAGACTGTACCTAAAGATAGTAGGGATAGTGCAGTGATTGCAGAAGTGGTGAACCGTGCCAACTTTGCGGTTAATCCACCCAGAGATACCGCTGCTAAAAACGCAAACCGCGCTGCATTTATGTGGACTATCGGTTGGAACCCCTCGTCCGCAATAGTAAACCTGTCTCAGATACCTCTGTTTGCTTACCCAATGCTCGCTGGCAAACATGGTTACGGCAATACTCGTAAAGCTCTTGGTGCGGCAACAAAACTGTTTATGGGGTCTCCTTCTAATAAGTCAGCAGAAACTTTGTTCGGGGACAACACGACGCCTGCATCTGTAAAAGAAGCACTTCGTGAGGGTGGTGTAGGACAAGCTCTTGAAGCCATGCAAGACAAGGCTTTGAAGTCAATCGACAACTACTACACGTTCACTAGAGACAGTGACGGCTCGCTAGTTTTCTCGGTGCGCGAAGACTTAGATTTACCTGCAACAAAAGATGAAGCTGACGGTAAAGTATCCAGAGAAGAACTAGACGATCTCAAGCCTTTGATAGAACTAGCGTCTCGTCGTGGGCAACTCAACTCATCGTTCTTAGCAGAAACACTCAACGTAGACCAGTCGGGTCGAAAGCAAAAGTTTCTTGATACGGTGACGAACATATCTGCGTTGATGTTTCACGAAGCAGAAGTAATGAACCGCCAAGTAACGTTGATTACTGCCTACGATCTCGCACTGAACAAATTAACAGGTGGTAAGAAACCCACTCCTGAACAACAGCAACAAGCCGCAGAAGAAGCAATATACGAAACACAGCAGATTAACGGTGGTGCAACCCTAGAAACCGGCCCACGCTTTGCGCGAGAGGGTGTTGGTCGCGTAGCTCTGATGTACAAGAACTACGGCATTCAGATGTACTACACCATGCTCAAAACCGCGAATGAGGCGCTTGATGTAGCGCGAGCTTCTTACGCTAGAGACCTTGAATCAAAAGGGATGAAAGCCGCCGCAGCGGGCGCTCTTGCTGATGCTTTTCGGTCTGACGCAGCAAAACAGCTTGCAGGAGTTCACTTATCCGCGTTGTTTTTTGCAGGGGTGCAGGGGATACCACTGTACGGTGCAGCAACTATGTTGTTTGACATGTTCTTTTTAGGGGACGATGACGAAGAAGCTGACTTTTACGTACGCCGTACACTAGACAATGAAATGTTGTACCGAGGTCTGCTCTCTGAACTTACTGGATTCGACGTAGCTCAACGTGTGAAGTTGACTGACTTGCTGTTTGAAGCCGACAGATTTAACAGTAACCCCTCACCAGAAGAAGAACTTGCTCACCTTGCAGGTGGCCCTGCGTGGAGTGTGTACTCCAGAGGTAGAAAAGGTATTGATAAGATAGCAGAGGGTGACTTAGTAAGAGGTATTGAAGACTTACTACCGGGAGCTGTGAGGAACGCAATGCAGGCTGTCAGGTTTGGTATGGAAGGGGGTATCCGCACTCGGCGTGGCGACTATGTACGACGACATAACAGCCGGTGATTTGGTTGCCAAGGTGCTTGGGTTCCCACCGAACGAGTACACCAAGGCTATGGATGAGACTTCTGCTGCTAAGAGAATGTCAGATAGGGATAGAGCTAAACGCGCAAAACTGTTGAAGAAACTGTACGTGGCTGAACAGTACGGGGACTTTGAAGGAATGGACGATGCAGAGCGTGAAATAGACGAGTTTAACGCTTCGGCAGCGGTAGGCAGAGACCCCGACCTGTTTGTAAGTAGAAAGACAGTGAAAAAATCCCTTGCTAGGCACAGGGCAACAAGTGCAACAAGAATGCACAACGGTGTGGTGCTACCTAAAAATATACAAGGTATCGTAGAAGAAGACGGGTTTTTCTAATGGAAGCCCTCTACCACGCATGAAAGGGGCAGCGCAGTAGAGGGGACAAGTTTTATTGGAGGAGACCATCAACCTTGTCGGGCGAGATCCTATCATAAGATTCTCCAAACACGAACACCCAAAAGTGAACTTTCTACTCGCGTCTTAGCTCTAATATCCCAGCCTTTTCTTTCGATGCAGATGGTCTTTACTTGTTGTGTAGCTTTGTCTGTATTGACACATGGTATGAACACAGAGCTACCGATAACCATAGCCCCCCAATCGACCACTATGTGAACTCCATCAGGGGTTAAGTCATCAAGTTTTACTACAGACATCAAGAACCATGTTTACGTACCAACCTGCATATCTTGCCGCCCTTACGATAAAACCGTTGTGTGATGTTGCTTATCTTAGATGGCGACACCATCAACAAATCAGCTATGCCAGATCTAGTTATACCCTTCTCTTGTAGCCCTATCACTTTTTCTGCAAGAGCTATATCAATTAACTGACGTTCGGCTTTGCTTTGCTTCTCTTTATTTTGTGGTAACGAGCCATTACGTCCACCCTTACTCTTCATTACCTCCTTCACTCTCTTCTGTGCCTGTATCGCTTGCAGAAATAACCTGCTCATCATCTCCTCCTAGTTTCATTTTTACTATTAATACGTGCTGGGCGTCTGTCCGAAACTGAGTGCCTTTCGTTAAACGCACCTTCCCTCGTTTGGCACCCATCTTCTTAGTCAAGTCACTTACAAACGCGCTGTAGTTCACCTGCTGTGCAGCGCACCAGACTTTCAATGGTTTAGGTGCCAGATAGACCTGCTGTAGATCTGTCTCGTACCGTGCAACTAACTTCCCTCTCGGCAGTGCGTCTGGAATAACCAATGAGTCCAGCCCGTTCGACTGTTTCCGTAGGTCATCAGTGCTCTTAATCATCAGTATGTTGTTGAAGTTTTCATTCAAGTATTCGTTCAGTGTTTGCCGCACTGATACGCCCATACCGCTAACCGAGTCCATGTTGTGCTTCAATAACTTGATAGACCATTTGAACAACTCCTTCGTGTCGTAGTTTATGAGTCCTAACTTCTTAGCGAAGATAGCCCCCGTGAGCGTGCAAGCAACTCCAGCAGACCAAAACCTGTTTTCAGATGTTAGTCCTGCCACTGTGTCCACACGTTGCTGTACTTCTTTGAGCTTGGCTTTTACGTGGTCGAGGTTCTGCATGATGTGCTGAATGTAGATCGCCCCAGCATGTCCGTAGTTAGCAGCTACCGCTTCATCGAACAAGTCGGTGTCCCGCTTCTCTTCTGTAGTGCCAAATACCTTCTGTGCAGGCCACTCCATCATGCGTTGTGCTTCTGCTTTCGGCGCTTGTTTCTCCAAAGCAATGCGCTCTATGACGCTGGCGTTGCCCGTTGTAACGGCTAAAAACTTCCAAGGCTCTCCTCGGGTACGCTCTAGGTTCGCACCACCTGCCATACGCCCACGCTGTTGTCCTGACGATAGCTGATACGCCAGATCGCTCAGTCTTTTACTGTGCTCATTGGTCAGTTCATCCACGTAGAACGGTAGGTTATGCAGCACCTCTGCACGGTTAAACTTCATAGAGTCTGTGTCTCGCTCTTCTAGCATAAGAGCTTTCTCATACCCCCACACCGATGCTGCTACGCGGATAGCTGCGGTCTTACCGCACCCGCTGATCGCACTATGTAGGTGGAGCGCACAGGCATTTTGTGGGAAGAAGTGCATGAGCGGTGACCCAAACGCGGTGCACACAACATACTGGTGCATCACAAGTTCCGATCTAGTCGTATAGAAGTTCGCCATAGCTTTCCACCCATCCAAGGTGCCCTTTGGCTCAAACTTGGAAAGCAACGCCGCAGTCGGGGTAGACGGTGGGTTATACCGAATCTTGTTAGGGTGTATTTCTTTGTCGCCAACTACGAAAGCTGAACACCTGTCGTCTACCCAACCGAACTGTCGGTGCGCCGTATCTGCTGTGCTAGAGGCTTGTAATTCGTTTACCCAAGTAGTCATGTATTGTATTAAATCGTCTGGTCTTGTTACTGCAACGCCCTGCATGGACATTGTTTTTCTAAATTCTTCGCGGGACGTAACCGCTGTCAACGGCATTGTAAACTCCCGCACACCGTCTTTCGGTAGGTGTAGTCGGCATACAATCGACTCTCCTGCTTCCACATCAATCAAGCGTTTGGTCACATAGAGATCGTTGTGGTAAACAACCCGCTCGTCTACGTCTCCGTCTGGCCCAACGCTACGGACATATATGCCGCCACTTGCGCCTCGAAAGTATGGGCGCGGATAACTTGGTATAACGTGTTCTGACAAAGTAGGCTCTTCGCCAACTGTAGTATCGGAGAAAAGACTATCTGGATCAGGTGTTGCAGCCGTTGCAGGTGCAAACCTAGCGCCTAGAGATATGGGCGATTTGATCTTGCCCCAGTTCGGGCAGTGTATGCAGACATCAGGGTTTAGCTCGTCAAATGTGGCGCAGCGATACGGCCCCTTGATTAGCTCAAACTTTTCCCCTGTTAGTTCTGGAGTGTATTCGTCATGCAAGTGCGAGATGTTATGCGCGTGACTTTCGGCATTCTCACAGTATTTAACGATTGAAAGCCCTGCCCTCCACATAGGCTCTACCGTTTCTTTCTGGTGCAGCACGATGCTACGTAGCTGCTCACACCCTCTACCCGCCTGCGTCTTTGCCAAGATATTCTTGAAGCTGAAGATTCTGTCTGGCGGTGGCTCATAGATCGCCTCCGCTTTTTCGGGGACTGGTATCAGATCGCAGCCGAGCTGATTTGCGAGAAAATCGAAATCTACAGCGGGTGCATCCTGTAACAGCTTCACAGGTACAGGAGTATCGAACTTGTAGTTGTGCGTACCTAATATGCGTAGCACTCTAGCTGCATCCGCAGGCACTGCTGTATCTATGAGAAACTTGTGTTCGGCGCACAAAGCCTTGAACTTCTCAGCTACCGGCTTCCAGTCCGCTATGCTTACGTCTTCCGTAAATGCCCAGTAGGTGTGTATCCCACCACCTGAGTCCAAAAGCATAGGCTTAGGTAGGTCTAGCACGCTGCAAAAACGCTTTAGCTCTTGTAGTGCGTGTTGCTTGCTAGTGTGTGGTTTGTCCTCCCCCACATCAATGTCAAGGAACAGAGCTTTGATATGTGAAGCATCTGTTGCCTTACGAGTACCTTCTTCCTTGAAAGCACTTAACGCGAAATAAGCGTCCCAACCGTTATTATCGTATCCTGTTGCCTGCGCTGCTAACTCATCTATATTCTCAAACGACAGTGTTCGTGTGTGTCTTTTAAGTTCTGTGTTATTGCACCAGAGAACATATACTCCTCGGCTGGGCAGAATCTTCCGCAAGAAAATTCTTGTATCCATAATTGCACCCGTAAAATCCTAAAATGTCTAACCTGTTAGACATCAAGAGGCACTACGGCAGGGGTGTCGCCACACCCTTTTCGGTATTACCTAGCCGTAGTGAGTATCCCGTTGAAGTTAGTCGTCCCATTCCTCAATCAGAGCACTAACGTCATCATCGTCTGTGGGTGCAGGGGCAGACTTCTTGACAACCTTTTTAGGCTCTTTCGGTGCTGGGGCTTCTTCTTCAACAGAATTAAAGATGTCATCTGAGTCGTCATCATCCAACTCGACATCGGTGCTCTTTGTGGTATCGCTGAACGGGTTATCAGGCTGTGCTACAAACCCACCGTCTACAACACCAAATGGTGAACGAGACTGCATTGGTTTGTAATCAATAACCTGCACACCGTTAAGGCGCAGGCTGACGCCGGTACCTTGTACGCTGTAGGGCACAAAGGTAAACGCAAGATTCACGACGCTACCAGAGGTCAACTGAAAGTCTGCTGGTAACTTGTTATTCTTTGCGTCCACTTGTAAGGGAGGCGTAGTCTTGTCTGTGCCATACGCTCCTTTCAGTTTAGCCTTACCTAAGTACCTACCATCTTCTTGCTTCTTGAATGGTAACGGGAACTTCTCGGGCCAACCGTCTTCTTTCTTTTTGGTGTACGCCGCCCTCATTGCTTTGTACAACGCCTTTGCCTCTGGCGCAGTCATCAAAAACGATACGGTGTATTCCGCGCCATCGTCTAGTGCATCACACTTGACGGAGCCGCCTTTGCCACCGTTGGCACGGTTATCAAACTTGTATGTGGTATCAAGTTTTGGGTACATCGCTTCTACGTTAGCGATCTGGTAGTACATATATTCTTCAGCCATTTTGGTCTCCTGATTGGCTATTTACATTGAACCCTTCCGTTACATTGAATAGCGACTCAACCACAAAGCTGGTTGTAATCGCCTCTAGTACATCATCTCGGTCTACTAGCAACCTAATCGTTCCAAGTTCCTCTTCTTCTAACGCTCTTCGTGGGTAGAAAAAAAGTTTTGGCACACTGCTGTTTTCGTCAAAACTAATTCTGGTGACAACCGCCATAGACGGTGTGCCATGCCCACTCAAAAATTTGGCGTAGGCTTGTAAGGGCATACAACTCTTACTCGCTTCCTTACCAAATATACTGCTGGCGGGAACCTGCAACTGATACACCGTATCAAAGTCTGATTCCTCAACGACTGCTAATCGCTGGTGGAATCGGCAAGCCCTACCTCCCTTTGCTCCCGAACCACGGATGTTATGAGAACAATCCATGCACCTTGAGCTTTGTCTCTGACCCTCTGGCACTTCTGCCGCTGGTCTTTGTGTATCCACTGACCAACACGTAGGAGCTTTCTTAAACTGCGAATCAAACACACCTTCATAATACGAACGTGAGACTGGCCCCGCGTTTACGATAACTACGTCTACTTTGTCAGTGCAGTTTGGTACCCCAGAAAATTTAGCCCCTTGAATACTTATCCGGCGCATTAGATGTCGTCATCAACATCACCAAAACCATCTTTCGCATACTCTACTTCGTATGTGTCCGACGAACTTTTTTCTTTGTACCGCATCAAAGCATCTGCCACGCGATCTAGGTCAAACCGCTGGGTGTGGCCTATCTTCACATACATGTTTTCTGGTATGACTCCATCACGCGCCCACTTACGGACTGTGGATAAACTCACACTAAAGTGCTTTGCCACGTCTTCGATTGGCACCAGTGTATTCATTTAGACTTCCTCATCGTAAGGACGTACTCCGAATCTACGTTTAGTCCTTTGGGTAACTTCTCTGGGTTGTCTTCAAGAAACTGTTTCACCGCACCTTGATGCAGACGCTTTTCAAAAAACTCTGGCACTTGTTCTTCCAATACGAACTTGTGCATGGACTCCCAATCGTTAGTCCAATACCGTTGTTTCACTGAGCGATAAAATGTGCCTGCTTCAGTCTTACCACTTTTCTGACCTGTGGCCTTCAAGTGATCTAAAAGAACAGTCTTAATTTTATTCTGCTTCGCTTCCAATTCACGGTCTTCAGAATCAAAAGCCGCTTTCAATGTTTCGCGCTTCTCTTTTATCTTGAAGAAAACCTTAGTTAGCTTATCTATAGGCAGAGTGCTGCCCTCAAAATCCATATCCATTGCGTCCCCATAGTGGTATTTTATGGTGAGGACTGCATAGTAATGGCAGGTTGTGGCTTACGCAAGTATTTCTTTGTACAAATCTATTATTTTTGTGTGGGTGTCGATCTTATTGTCTAGCAGTGCGTACACACGCTTTTCAATATGCGACCCTTGTAGCTGCACGATTGTGCATTTGTGGTCTTGACCCGCTCTGTGAATACGAGCGTTCGCCTGTGCGTAGGTTTCGACGGAGCTTGTTGGCCCCCACCACACTATTGTGTTAGCAGCGGTTAGCGTTACACCATGTGCTGCTGCCTGCGGCTGTATGACTAGCACCTTGGGGTCACTTTTCTCTTGGAAATCTTTGAATATGCGCGTGCGATCTGTCGCTTTGACTGCCCCGCTAATGACTTCTGTAGTGATCTTGTCGCTACGTAGCTTATCAGTAAGCAACTTGATCGTGTGCTTGAACGGCACAAATATCAGAACTTTTTTACTTGATTCGTCTATGACTTCACGCAACACCTTGTATCGGTGCTTGATGTCGAACTCTAAAGTCTCACCGTTATCTGTGTACACTGCACCAGAACTTATTTGCAGGAGCTTGTTCATATTCACGGCTGCTGTATGTGTGGTGATCTCTTCACCAGCCGCCTGCATAATCATTTTGTCTTTCAGTTCTTTGTAGTATTTGTTCTGTTGCCGGGTTAGCTCAACTTCTCGTTTTGTGTAAACGATGTCAGGTAAGTCTAGGCACTCTTCTTTTGTGAACCGTATCGCAGGTTGCAGTGCTTTGAAGACGGTCTCGGTAGCATCGGGCTTGGGTATCCACTTGAAGTTAGTCACTTTGTACATGACCATATCTCTGAACGACCCATAGAAGCGGGGTACAGCTTTCGGGTTAACAAGTTTAGCTATGCCATAAGCATCAACTGGGCTTTGAGCCGCAGGCGTACCTGTCAACATCCAAAGCCACTTATCAGAGCCAAGCAGTCTGTTCAGTGTCTTCCACCGCTTCGTCTGTGCATTCTTGTAGTGGGTAGCTTCGTCAACAATCATTAGATCAAACCCACCCGCTGCTACTTCGTCCTCTACGATTTCTACTCCGTCATAATTAATTATTACAAACTCGGCACTACTGTTGATTACTTCGGCGCGTTTCTTAGCAGAACCGTAAGCAATATCGACGGTACGGTGCATAGCAAAGGTAAAAAGATCTTCTTTCCATGCGGAGTCCATGATCGACAGCGGACATACAATCAGCACACGGTTTACTTTCCCTTGGTTCATCAAGAAATCTGCTGCCCAGATCGCACTGGCTGTCTTGCCGGTGCCCTGCTCATTGAAGCAAAAGGCGCGTTTGTTAAGGGTCAGGAACGATGAAGTAGTTTTTTGGTGGGCAAACGGTTGGTGTTTACCCGTCCACTTGTACCGCCCTTCGATAGGAGACGGTGCGTTTATACCGAGGTTTTTGAGCACATGAGTTTCGTCAATACCCCAATTAACCACTACTTTGTTATCAGGTAGTGCTTTACTTTTAGGTATGACCTGCGTGACCTGCTGGTTGTTGCGGAGCCTGAGTAATAAGGCTTTGTTGTCTATGACTCTCATTTCCATAAGTCCACAGACAGATCTATGCCATATTTCTTCATTTTCTTTCTGGCTCTAGCAATGTCTATATCTGTGAGGTCTTCGGGTTTTTTATCGAACGATGCAGCCACCATAGCTAATTCAAAAACATACTGAATAGCGTCTTCTTCGTCTTCAAAATCGTCTTTGTGTTTATCTGTGTTAAATATCATTTATCACCCTTTCAATAAAAATGTGATGGTTGGTGAAATTGACGCCTTCAAACTCATCGCCACAACTAACGATGCGTGGGGGAGCGCACTTCATTTCACCCTTTCTTTAGCAAGGCATTAAGCCTTGGGAGCAGTCGGATGCCATCACTCACCCGACCCCATATGCCCCCCACTATGAATAAGTCCCGTCTTCGGTCACACGGACGGGAACGTGCTAACTAGGAGTAGGAAACCCCTTGACCTAAGTTATTAAGTACAAAATGTACGCTACAAGGTATATGAACGCTGCTATACCCACGCCCATGAGCACACCTCTAAATTCTTCATTCACCTACGCTTTGGGCTTTTGCCATTACGACTGCGGTTAGCACTTTTACTTTCTACCCGCACGCCGTCTTTGTTAGAACCACCACGGCTTAACATCTTCTTGTGGCTTACGTCTTTGCCTTCACGTTTATCTGCCCGACCATCTTTGTTGGCATCGCGGCCTGTCTTGTCCATAGCTCGACGTGCACGTTGTCTTTCCATACGTGCTTCATGCGCCTTGCTACCCACAGGGGGGTTCTTTTGTTTCTTACGGTCTTTCGGATTTTTATATGGCATCAGTTTCTTCCGTTGTGCGGACATTCGAGAACAGGACACCATGCCTTGCACAGTCCACTAGGATTCGGGTTCCACACATCGTTGTCGAATGCAGCCCCCATATCTTCGTAGTTACCCANCCATTTTGCCCACAGTCCTTCTTCATCTTCTGTGGTGTAGTGATCCTTTATCAGATCATTACTCACTACAAACAGCAGTCCAGCCCGAACGGTCTCCACTTCGGGGTAGTGCTTGAAGGTAGCCAAAGCCATAAGCTCTAGCTGCCCTTTGTCAGCATATCTTGCCGACTTGCCGGTCTTGTAGTCAATCACCCACGCTAACTTGTCATCACGATTTAGGATTAACAAGTCAGCGATTCCACGGAACCAAACATTCTTAGCAAAGAAACTACACGCTTCTAAGTCTTCGGTCAGTCCCATCTTTATTTCGCACAGCTTCTTACCTTTCTTGGCGTTCAGCGCGTCCAAAGTTTTCTTAGCGTACGAAAACCGTGGGTCAAGCTCCCCACCGTCACGGATGTATGTCTCCGCAGCTTCGTGGAAAGCCGTTCCGTACAGTGTTGCTTCACTTTCTTTGAACGGATACTGGTTAAGCACCTTTTCATGGTAGAACTGCTTAGGACACTGTTGGAATGCCTTAATCTTACTGAATGACCAAGGCGCTACGTTCAATCTTCATCTTCTTCATCATGCACCTGTTCAAGGCGTTCTTGGTAGTTACCCCAGAATATGTCGTCATGCAGATTAAACTTGTCGCTCACCTGCGCTATATCAAACCGCAACTTCGGAAATCTTCTGACAAACCTTTCTTTGGCATCATAAGCAGCTTCAATATGAGTGTACTTACCGTCCATGAGTGGCGTACCTGTAAACAAGATAACGTAACTCATCGAGAATCAAGTACCAGATTTAAGTCACGTAACTCAGCTATAAGTAGTGCCATGAGAGCGTGGTCAAATGTTATATCTCTATTGTTCATGACTTCTTGTAAATGTGTCGCATCGTCTATAACGGCATCAGCGTTGTCACGTCGCACTAGCTTTTGCTGCTCTTCCCGTTCGCGGTAACTCATTACTCGCAATCTCCATATGATTTAGCCATACCACTCTCGCAGTCTAGTGGTAGCCCTTCTGCCCACTCTGGCACATAGCGCATACACGCTTCAATGTACTCCTGACCCGCCTTCGCGGATTCCTTCGGTACACATACTACCACAGAGTCGTGCACAGTTAACACTGGACGATACTTATTTGCTATTTTTAACATTTGTTCTGCGATAATACAACGCGCTAATGCCTGACACACGTTCTCAATAACCTTGCCACCGTAGATCTTGGTTCGGCCTTTCCTTGTTTTGTATGTGTACTCAACACCGTAGCCAGTCTTAGTTCCTTCCAGATCTTCGTATTTCATAACCAGACCAGACGGTAACTTGATACCGTGTCTTTTACTCACCACCTCTATGACGCCACGCTTCCCAAATGGTAATGACTCACCACGCTCCATGTACTGCAAGGCATAGTTCGCATCACGCCACAGACTTGAGATCTTCCAGTTCGCATCACGATATATGTTGATGATACGTCGTGCTTCATCCAGTTCTATATCCGTACCGAATGTCTGTAACTGCGCTTGAAACTTCACCGCCCCCATACCGTAACCTGCACCGAGGATTGTGGTCTTACCAACAAACCGCTGATCCTTCGTTACCTCATACTCTGCAACGCCGTAGATACGCGAAGCCATCTTTACATACACATCTTCTTTATCAGCAAAGTCTTGGGTCAGGTCATCTTGCCCTGCAAACCATGCCAATACTCTTGCTTCAATCTGCGAAGAGTCACAGTCCACTAGAATGTACCCGTCAGGTGCGGTAATGCTACGCTTTAACTTCTTAGCATTCGGCCCACGGCTAGGTAGATTCTGGACGTTGACCTTATCGTCACCACCCCATCTGCCTGTATGTGCTGCGTAGTATTTTGTTGGGACTGGAAAAGTGCCACGTTTCGCTATATCTATGAACCGCTCAGTACGAGTTTCCTCCAAGGTACTTTTCAAGCCCAAACGTGCGTTAACAAGTGCCTGTACGTTGGAGTTCTCATGCGTTACAAGGCTCTTGAATCCTTCATCAGTTTTAGCGAACGCATAGGTATCTTTGCCTGTCGTGGGACTGACCTTCATGGGGGGTTCGACACCTGCATTTCTAAGCAGATCAGCAAACTTATCGCTACTCATCAGCTCTTTTTTGTCAGATACACCCGCTTCTGCTAACAAGTTATCCTTGAATCGTTTGATGTCATACAGGTTGTCCTCCAGTAGCTTGCAGTCCAAAACTAATATCGGTTCTATAAACATCCGCAACGTGCAGTCGATGACCCGCAACTCTTTCTTTGGAAACCCATTGCGTAAGAAGATGTTGAATAGCTTGTAGGTAAGCTCCACATCATTGATGCAGTAGTCCCCGTAGCTATCCAACTCCTCCTCAGTAAAGTCTTCACGATGTTTACCCAACGCATCTAATACTTCTGTGCCCTTGGCACCTATCTGATAGCGTTCGGATAGCGCCTTGAGACTTCCACTAACTTCCACCCCATGTAAAGCACGGGCAATACACAGAGTATCGCAATAAATCCGAGGGCGAACACCAAACAGCCAAGACAATATAGCGCCATCGAACATAGTGTTGTGAGCCAGCACCATGCTGTCAGCCCAGTTAAACTCGTCAAGGTATCCTTGAAGTTCCTCGCGTGTTCCAGAAGCCCATTCGGTAGCGCCATTGTTTACCTTTACTCCTACGCCCACGACCTCAAAACGCGGGTCACGGACGTATTCCTCTGTTGTTAACTTACTAAGAGAAAACTCTTTGTCGTAGTATGTCTCAAAGTCCAAGGTTATAAGATCCACCTACTCTATCCTCCACACTCGAATCACGCCTTCATCAGCCATAACGCGCTGCGCTACTTTTTGCCCAGCTTTTTTTGCCTTGCTTATGAGAGACTGTGCTTCAGCCGAAAACGAGGTTCGTGATTGGCTTTCAAATTCCTTTCTGTGAAACTCAAAGGCCACGCTGTCGCCTACCTCCCACGATTCGATAATTTTGCTTAGGTATGAGAACTTGGTTTTGTATTGCTTACTGCCCTTCGGCGGTATCGGCACATTCTTATCAATCTTTGTCTCCACTACACCCGCTCCCGCTCAGATATAGCTGTAACAATCACACCTGTAGTGAGGGGTATACGAACAATCGTACCGCGATCATCTATAGCTTGGTATCGCGCTTCCTCTTCGTTCTTCGCTTCTACCGCCACCTGCTTTGAAACAGTTTCTTCAATGGTCACGTAAAACAATTTAAGCTCTGCATCCTCAGTCATATCAACCTCCTAGACGTTTGATCTCGGCATCTATATAGAATCGGATCTTCTTTGCGTCACGTAACTTATCACTATGCGCTGACTGCCCGTACCGATACGCAGCACGAAAGATCTCTCCGATCTGTGCGTTCATATCTTTATGAGAGATGAGGTCTTGAAGCTCTTTTGCTTCAGCAGGCAGTTCGTAATAAGACGCGGTGCTTCCGTCGCTAGTTACAGATTCGTGTTTGTCGTCCTGTACCAGTGTTTGTGATAACGCAGGAGGATGTGAAAGCTCAATTTTAGTAGCCCCAGCATCATTCGTCACACGTCTAAATGTGCGGGCACTGGCTTCAAATACTTTATCGTCCTTATGCAACCGCTTATCAAAATCCTTNCGGCTAGGTAAACCAATCACCTCATCGGCAATGGCTTGTATGTCTTTATGAACAGCCCATGCTGTGTTGTATGACACATTTGTTGCGACGGCGGCCTCCTTTACTGTAGCGGCAGGATTCTTATTAAAGAATCGTGTTACTTTCGCTTTCTTCGTTACTTTAGCCATTGTGGTCTCCTAATTAAAAATTAAACTCTAACTGGTTAGGGTTTGTTGTGGTTTCCGTCAGCTCGCACAGCACGTCATGTACGTTGTCTTCATTGACAACCATAGCGATACCATCGCAGGCACGGATTTCTTGTAGGTTCTTGGTTTGAAGCGTGGTGAGTTTCCCCGCCCCTGCTTTGCACTCAATACCAAAAAACTTACCTTGATAGCACCCGACAATATCGGGCACCCCNCTGCGCCCATATCCACCCGATACGGGGTAGAAATAGTACGCACCGATGCTTTTTAGGACAGAGGTTACTTTGTCCTTAACTTTCTTTTCTGGCGTTTTTGCCATGACAGTCCCCTTCTTATGAAAATGTCTAACAGGTTAGACATCGCCAAACACCCAGAAGGTCACAGGGCCAGACCGAAGTCCGACCCTTGCTACCTGTGGTGTCTGTGGTTCCAGAACCGAAAGCCTGAGTATCTTATCTCTCAGTTCTTCCGGCAGTTCGTCCGATGAATAGTATGTACCAGTATAATCGTTGTCAACACATTCGATACCAATACACAATACTTTCCACCAGTCGTACTTAGGATCTGCGGTTACATGATAGACTGGCCCATCATGGCTTAACTTGTTCTGGTTACCCAGCGTTGTTGCAATATCCTGAACCATATCTAGGCTTTCGTAGTAGCCACGCTTGGCTGCTGTATCGCTATACGGTGGTGTGGACATAGAACATATCCTCGCTGACTTTCATGCCAACGCCACGCACGTACGTACCATCCTCCAGCACGGTCAACCTGTTAACAAACTCTGCTAGATGGTGAAACTGGTCAGCTTTAGTACCGCCATCAATAGTCGTATTGATTAGATTAGATTGAAAATAATTGGGCTGGTGTGCATTCCAATAAGAGTCCCCGTTCACCACGTCTTGCGGTATCACCACCGTATGCAACATTGGGTGACTCAATGGTTCCTTGATACAGACGAACGTAGCCGTGACATCTTGAGATTGATCGTCCCCTATCTCCCGCTCTAGCTGTATACATTTCTGCATACGCCTGTGTATCTCACTGTCCTCGGGTATCTGCTGCATAAGTCTCTTGAGCATGTCATAAGCAGTGTTGTCTTTTGACGTGTTGGCTATCAAGGACATCTCTCCCTTGTGTTCACGTAGCTCACTTCTAAGCTCACCCACCACTTTCTCCCGCGCTCTCTGGAAGTCTCTGATACTTCCTTCGGCTATCTCACCTGCAATCCAGCCTCGCAGATACCGCTTGGCATTTCGCAGCGCCGTGCTCTTGTTCTTACTCATCAGCATCCAGTGCTGGTTACTGTATGAAGCATACTTGTTGTTCTCAATGACGCGAGAACCCACAACATACTTGGTTCCCTTGCCAGCATCGGTGTAGTTACCGAAGGCAATAAACCCCAGAGGGAACGGGTTATCGTCACAAACCCATAGCTTGTCTGCGTTCTTGCGATCTTGTCGGAAGTGCACCCAGCGCAGTTCATCCTTCAAGTCTTTGGCGAAAGAGTGGGACATACGCACGTTTGTCCGTTCGTCCGTGATTGGCTGAGTCACATCCCACTCTTCTCCTAAGTGAGTCTTGTGTGTGAAAAAAGCACTCTCATGCGTGTACATATCTATCTTCTCCTAGTTTCAGTTAGGTCTAACGTGTTAGACATTTCAGAGTTTGTTTTCATCAATGTGTACGTAGCTGCCGATGGGTGGCTTGGCAGCTTTGTTATTGAGTAAGCACCACAGTAGCGGTGTATCCCACTCACCCCACTCACCACCCAAGTAACCGTCTGTAAAGACGATGGACGCGGTTGGCTTGATGTCATGCGCTTTGTAGTAATTAGTTACACAGCTTATCCTTGTGCCACCGCCGCCCTCTGGCTTTGTTGACGTGCGGATGCTATCTATTTCTTCACCTTCGTAGATCTCTTCACGACAAACTTGGGTGTCCCAGTACAACAGCCGAACTCGATTCGGCCTGACTGTTTCGCACAAGTCAGCTAGCTCCGATAGGAACAAGGTAATGTGCCACTGCTGTATCGACAGGGATGTGTCGATGTTGCACACCAGATCTTCAACGGTCTCCGATATGCCACTGGGCATGAAGATGTTAGCGCCGATGTACCTGCGGTTGGGTCTCTTCCATGTCGAGAAGTGATTACCTCTACACACATCGTTGACGAACGCTCTCATCACTTCTTGCCAGTCTATCTGTGGTGCAAGTAGTTCTTCGAGTGACCTGCTACCACCTGACCCCATCTTGCCTGCTGCCATAGCACCCTGACGTAATGCTTCGTCAATCTCACGCGCATTCTTTTTCTGTTCGTCTGTGGGTACTTCTTGTGCACCGTCCCAGTCGTGTTCGTCAAAGCCTTGTGGTAACTCGTTACTAGGTTGACCATTTGTTGGGTGGGTTTTTGGGCTTGAGACGTTCCCTGTATCTGTACCTGTACCCCCACCTCCACGACGTTCTTCGTACAACTGTTTGAAGATAGCAGCAGAATCCATCCAGCCATCTTTGACTCTGTACTTCTCGTCAAACAAACCTATCCGTTGACCGTCATCATTGGTGGGCATGGTAGCGAACTGCTCCATCCTGCCGTTGATCCGATAGTCCGGCTTTTTGTTTTCGTCCACCAGTTTGCCGTTGATGTTGAAGTCACAAGAGGCGTTAGCCAATTGCGCTTCCTTGTCATACATCCACCGCCATGTGGTGAGGTGTTTGTATATCTTGTGATACAACTCATGCAGCAGCACAAACCGTAACTGTGCATCGGTCAATGACTGTATGAACGCACGTCCAAACTCCACATCGACGCCGTTGGTACGAGCCGTGGGTATGTCTTCGACAACCTCCAGCTTGCCCAGCATCAGCACACCGGCTGACCACATGTAGCGTGGGTGTCGCATAATATCTACGACACACTTCTGGAGCCGTTGCTCCTCCGTTATCTTTGTTGCTAGTAACACGTTATCTCCTTACACCTTGTCGGCTGTGAACATCCAAGAGTTCTTGCTGCACCATTCACCGTAACCGGCATCCTGCACAACAATCTCTCGGCGCTTTTCGTCGTAGTTCTTATCTCGAACCCCATTGATGAAGTAGCCTTGTGCTTCTGTGTCAAGACGCTTCATGTACGTGAACCATGCCGGAGTCCAAGACCTTTCAATGGAACCCAGTGTTCGATACACCACCATGCAAGTGCCTGATGGAGTCGTTGGCACTAGCGCACCTTCTGGATCCTGTTTGATTGACTCCAGTGATGGTAGATCGTGTGCCAGCTTTACGAACGCCGCCAGATCTTGTGCGCCACGGTCACCGATGATCCCTGTCAATAAACTTGTTATGACAAAGCTATCCAGTTCCTCACGTTTCTTGACGATGTAACTCGCCTTCTCCAGTGAGCGCGGTGTGACAAACGATGTACGTTCTTTCGCTTTGGGGTGGAAGATGTACTGGTTGTCGTTGGGGTCTGGCACTTCCTCAAACGATTGGAACAACTGCGGGGTCTCCTTGGCCCAGCCAAGTACAGTGTGGTCAATGCCGTTCTCGACACCCCACGCAACCCACTCCATATGGTCTGGCTTACGTATCCGCATCCGCACAATCCGATTACACGCATGTGGTGGTAACAAGTCACCGACCTTCTCAGCACCTAGATTAGTCGTCGCAAAGATAATTGAGTCAGGATGTAGCGCCCTACCTGCAAACATCCGCTCTTGCATAGCACCCAGCAGCGCCAGCTTGACCGATGGGTTTGACTTGCCGTACTCGTCAAGACACAGGGTGACTGGCCCGTCGAGGTGCAAGCCAAGCTCTTCGTTTGTTGCGAAGTTAACGTATGACACTTCGTTGTTGAGCTTGATGTTGGGGATCATCAGATCACCCAAGTCCTTGGTAGTGCAGTCAAACAAGATCGCCTTGTTCTTCGGGAACTTCTTAGCCAGCATCTTGAGCATTGAAGTCTTGCCCGTACCCATATGGCCTTCGGCAAGGTAGACAATGCCACCGTCTTTTTCTCTGCCTGTTGCAGCGATTGCGTCTACGCCTTGTTCTAGTGAAACAGCGTACATATCTTGAGTTAAACTCATAATGGTCTCCTTAGTTTTGCTATCAAATTTCCAGTGATGGAAGGTTATCAATGACGTTCTGTGTCATGGATTTGGTTTGCGCTCTCAAGAACTGATCGTCCCTGAGTGCTTCGGGTGTGACTCGCGCCAGATCATTTTCTAGCCGGTCACAAAGTGCTGTGATCCGCGTATCACCAACAAGGTTGCACGCCTTAACAAGTTTCACGGCCTTGAGTACATTCGGCACGAGCGTGTCACGGAATATCTTGTTCTTACCGCCATCTGCACGATCTATCGGGTTGACCTCCCCGTAGTCATCTGCTTCGTCGGTCAGCTTCTCGACCATGTTCTCCAAGTACCCACGAAGCTCGCCCAGTATCCTGTTCATACCGTTTACGTAGTTCTCACGTATGTGGTTGTCGTACTGCTTGCGCGTCTCTTCGAGTGCCGTGTCGTATATGTCATCGGCAAAGTGTTCACCGTGTGTAAACGGAGTCTGGAATATCTGCATACTGAACTTGTCAGCGATAGCCATTCTGCTCGGGTACTCGTGCGGTCTGAACAGATCACCCAACACACCGCGCTGCTGATCTACATACAAGTCGTAGTCTCGTAAGAACTCCTCGACCTTGACCTCGAATTGTTGCTTGATCGACGTAATCTCTGTGTAGAAATCAGGGAACGCAGCGTTCGATATCATGCGTGGCCCACGGTCTTTGAATGGCATCGTGCTTGGGTAGTACACATGGTTACGGGCAGCGCCTTTGAGCCTGTGTATCTCTTTGAGTAACTTGTTACCGGCAAATAACTTCTTGCGGTACGTGCCCGCATTAGAATCGGCATTGTTGTCGGTTGCGACCTTCTGCGAAACGTCATCGTCGGTTATCACACCGTCCCATGCTGAGACGTTCAGTTCGACCAGCTTGGCAGCACTTGCCAAGGACGGTACGTTGATCTCAGCCTGCGATGGCAGTTCTGGTAATGTCGAACATGTTAGACTATCTGACATGTGTAGCTCCTTTTGGTTATGAGTTATCTGTTCCATTGCTTTGCAACCTCCCTCTTTCTATTAGTAAGTAAATGAAACCGCTCAGTGGCAGTTCGCTTGTATCTGGGTCACCCCAGTTCGTTATGGCCCGTAGTAAGAAATACTTCGGTATCCAATCCAGTTTCTCAGCCATCATCAAAGCAGCTAAGTCGTGGTGGTCTTGCAGATCCATGTCCTCACCGATCTCGACTAACACCTCTTCGCCTTTCTCACCCATCGTATTGATGGCTTTGATCTTTGCCGACTTGGTGTCTGTTGCTGGCACATAGCTAGTTACGATGCGTTGCAGGTGATACCGCTCCACATTCGCAGCTATTTCTTCACGCAAATTATCAGCACTCATTAGCTGACTGTTCTTAACGTACATTCACTTCTCCTTCCTTATTGGTAACCCGACGCTGTCGAGCATCCGTTTCGTTATGACCAGCGGGTGACACTCGTCACAGCACTGACCTTCTTTTATAGGCTGGGCGTTATGCCCACCTGCCCATCCGTTTGCTTGTGGCTTGATCGGCATACCGCAAAGCACACAAGGGTCTAACACGTTAGACATAATCAACTTCCTACCTACCAATGTGTTTGATGTCGTCAGCAGGGATAACCTGATACGCACCTTTGTTGTACGGGACAGACACAGTAAACAGATTGTTCTTCTGTCCGTCCGGGACGTTTCTGTCGTTTGCGTCATAACCCGTTAGCGCGTGGTTGATTACTGCGCCAACATGCGACGGGTATTTCACACACGAATCGGGTGTTGGATGCTGTTGAGCCTCAATGGTCTGCAACGTCATCGGCTTGAACACACGAGCACGGCGCGGCTTGCGAACCGGCTTGTATCGTCTTGGCATACGACCTCCTTTGTTTGTGTCTAACATGTTAGACATTTATTTTTTATGGGCGCGACGAAACCCGTCAAAGCAATATGTAACGTCCCACACATGAACACATTATCGCATATCTAGGGGCCGGTGTCAAGTGTTTAAGTTTCGTACTTTTTGGTGTTTGGAGGTGGTGTGAGATAGCTACGGGTGTAATGTTCCACAATGTTCCCTAGTGGTGGTGGGTAAGTCATTGAAAAACCTCGAATGTTCCAATGTTCCAGAATTTGAGGGATTGAATACCTGCCAGAGAGGGAGGGAGGAAAGGGAACAAAAGAGTTTTGTACCCCTTCAAAATCTTACCGTATATATATATTTTCTTAAAAAAGGAACATTACAAAGAAAACCCCTTGAACGCATATGCGGTTAACGCCAGATACCACCAGATACAATCGTACGATAGCTGTCATTTGTTCCTTTTTGCCTAAAAAAAAGGGAACATTAGGGGCACAAACGGGGAACATTGTGGAACATTACCATTGTGCAAAAAGGCACATTCAACTTCTGCCAATGTCTAACATGTTAGACACTATGCTAGTACGCGATACGCAACGCTACGCTGGGAACTGATCTCATCACTTCTTATGGTACGTTCGCCACGCTACGATTCGCCACGCAACGCTACGTTAGGAACTGGCCTCACAAGGTCGGGACGTAAAAAAGCCCCGATCAGCAAATGCTGACCGAGGCTGATTGGTTAGTGGTTAGTGGTTAGGCTTGGCAGAGATCCATGCAGCCCATGCTGCTCTATCCTCGCCGGTGATTTGCGGTTCCTCCGCTTGGGCGTCTTTGTCGAGAATGCCCTTGGCTTTGTCCGCATGTTCGTTCAACCGTTCTAGCACTGGGCGCGTTTTGCGTATTGCCTTCTCGCCGTTCGCCTCTGCCACCAGCGCGGTTTCAATCGTTTTCACTCGCCCGATGAATCGGGAAGTGTATTGCTTCATGCCTTTCTGAACCGCTCGCCGTTCGGCTTTGTCATCGTCGGACAATGCCTTGGGGTCACTGTTGTAGAGCATGAAAGCGCGATCACCGCGTGATTGTAGAATCGCCTGATGAAAGTCTTTCCACTTGACTGGGTTAGTCGGATCCGACTCTTTCAGCCGTGCGAATTGAACTTCACTATCGGCGAGCCAGACTGATTTGCCACCACTTTCGACAAACTCTAGTGCGGCATCGTTGGCTTGCGCCTCCGCGTTGCTAAATTTACGAACTGCGGCCATTGCTTGTTTGTTGTTGTAAGTACTGATGGTACTTCTCCTATTGGTTTAGTTAATGCCGCCATCGCTGGCGACCCATATAGAATAGCAAGTTACCAGATAAATGCAAAAAATGGCATTTAATACCAATGTCTAACATGTTAGACACTAACGAAACACCACACCCCCCCGACCCCCCGCGCATAGCTTGTGACTCCTAGCAGTTCTCTGTATTACTAATCTGCACGAACTTTCAGCAATTTTTTGAGTTTCGGCACCCCACCCCCCTCTACACAGGAACCCCCCCACCCT
>JGI24003J15210_10000259_pt1 | contig 22796 bp, 42 predicted proteins | sample LinPmetageLP28_FD_15210 | JGI IMG/M metagenome (IMG submission 15210)
TGAGAAGGGAAAAAAGGTTCCAGTAGGAACCATTACCAATGGGTATAAAAAGGTAAGAGAAGGAAAATGGGTTCCTGTTAAAAAGCAAGGTAAAAAAGCAGATAGTAAAGCAGTACCAACAGAATCTACTCCAAAAACAGTAGAGGATTATTTGAAGGGTACAAAAATGGAGATCTTTGATTATGGTGGTCATACTGGAGAGGGTGTTCAGGTTAAGAATATAAAGAACAAAGAGTTGAGGGATAGAGCCATGAAATATTCTACCGTTAAGACTGATACTAATGGGGTTGAAATGAGATGGAAAACTTGGTCAGATTTGAAATACAGTGCTAAACAATTAGTAAGGGAAAACGATAGGGAGAAAATTAACTTGGTTGCTAAACCAGGTCCTTTATTGGTAACCGAAAAAGAGAAACCACAATCAAAGGAGATGTGGTCTGAGTCAGAATTGGAAGGTGCTAATAAAAATACTGACTCAAAAAATCCAGAAAGTAAGAACTATGAGGGTGACCTGACTTATTACTATGACTAAAAAATAACTAAAGATACCATGGACAATTTAAGTTTAAATACAGAGGACTTCAAAGGCTCTCCAGTTGAAAAGGGTCTCCAGGGACTTGACAAAAGCCTATGGGCAAACATAAGGGCAAACAGGGGATCAGGTAAGCAACCAACTCCTGAGATGTTGGAGCAAGAAAGAAAGATCAAGGCAAGCGAAAAAAAAAAAGAAATAACAAAGGCTGAGGGTAGTGGAATACCTGAGAGGTACAAAACAATGGGGTTCACCAAAGTAGGTCAAAAGAAAAACTCTACCAGTAAAGGTAAGAAGTGGATGGTCCTGGCTAAAAAAGGTGATGAATACAAAGTGGTCCATGGAGGTGATGACAGCATGAAGGACTTTTCTCAGCATAAAAATGAGGAAAGACAAGATGCATTTTGGAATAGAATGGGAGGAAAGACAGGTGAGAAGGCAAAGGATCCATTCTCTCCACTATATTGGCACAAAAAATTTGGAACCTGGTAACTGCAGGTTGTAAAGTCTTCAGACATAACTTAAAATAAAATGAGTAAATTATCACTGAACATAAATTCATTTAAAGGTTCCTCAATTGAAAAGGGTTTCCTGGAGACTGACATTGAGAAAGCTAAGAAGATGCCAATAGGAACCATCTCCAGGGGCAGAAAGAAGGTTGCTGAGGGCAAATGGGTTCCAGTGGCAAAGACAGGAAAGAAAACCTCTCAGATGGAAGGTAAGTTGACCAGAAAGGACCTGGTTGAATTGCATACCCTGGGACAAAGTACAGAGGATGAGTCCTGGGACAAATACTCTAAACTAATGAACAAACTTTTTGGAGGTAATCCAGAGATAGGTGTAAAACTTGCACTTAGTCAAACAGACAATGCAGACAATTTTGCAACATTTGTATTAAACAAGTACAACATAAAGGATGACCAGGCACCAGATCCAAATGCACCAAACATATCCAAAGATGCAGCCAAACTTAATCCAAATGGAACCTGGGACAATAAAGTTGTTGAAGACTACCTCAACAAAGTTGGAGGTTTAGGTGGAATAAAAGGAAAGACATCAGGTGATCTATTAAATTATACCCTGAACTTCAACCTTATAAAACATTCAATGGATGTTGTGTTACAGCAAACAGATAAAAATGAGAGTATTCAGGCACTGGAGAACAGGTTAATTGCATCCAATGGCAATAAGTTTGAGTCAGCTATTGTAGTTGATAAGGATGGAAATCAACTCCTGGGTCACACTGACTCAGAAAAAAGAAAGGTTCAATTTACTGAGTCTATGCAAGAGAAAATGAAGGGATCATTTGCATTAACACATAACCATCCAAGTTCCTCTGGACTATCTTCAGTTGACATGTTTCTTGGTTTAAAGTTGGGTATAAAAGAGATGAGGGCAATTGCACCAAAGTCAATATATGGATCAGGTACATTTGTAATGGTCAATAATTATCCAAATGCAGGTAAGGGTAATGGAGCAAGTTTCCAGGTTCAAAAGTTAGTGGATGGTATGAATGACTCAGAGTCACTGGTAAAGTCATATTTCAATGAAAAGATAGCCAGAGCCAATGCAGATTCAATTGACAAAGAGATGGCTATAGCAAACGGTAGTCATTGTATGGAGGTTGCCATGCACACAGATACATTTAAGCAGGGCAGGATAGAGTTTTTCTTTGAGGATAAGAAAGGTAATAGAAAGAAGTTAGATCACTTATCTAAGGACCATAGAAATGCTCTTGACTCACTTTATGACATTTAATTACTATATTTGAAGGTATGGAAGGCAAAAAAACATCAAAATACACAGATCAACTGGACAATATGGAGACCAAAGATGGTGAAATTATCCTGGATGATACTGAAAATGAGGAGGGGATCTACTCACATCTCATCAAAAAGTCCCAAAACAAACACAATTTAGGTGTTGACTTAGATCAATTTTAGGTTCCTGGAGTAAAAAAATTCATTTAAAAGTAACCATAATCAACTGATTATAAGGGTCTTAATTTTTTATTAAAAAAAAAACCTTTTTTTGCTTGTTTATTAAACAATTATGTTTAATTTAGCAGTGTTGATGAGGTGAGGGGTTAGAGTTACTAATAGTTAAAAAGACAGCTATGAAAGAGAAAATTGCAAAAGAGATTGAGGATCAAATCCATGAGTTAAACAGAAAGCAGGCTGCAGGAATACTGGATTGTTCATATAAGACTTACTTGAGCAGATTCAAAGCACTACAGAGAAAGTGGAAAAAAGCTAAGTACGGTCCAACTCAAACTGATCAGATGAAATCATTTGGATCTAAGGTTACCAGGATCTGTAAAGGAGCCTATATCTATCATGGGGTTAACTTTAGAGTCAGGTTTGATGAGGATGCATGTGAAACAGTGTACTGGTCAATTGATGGCTTTACAGATCCTGTAGATGGATCGGAACAACCATATCACATATACGAGTGGTCTTGTGAGTGTGGAGAGTTTGAGACCAAAAAAGAGTTACTTCAAATGTTGTTTTGCTATGATCAGGAAATGAGTCAAAAAAAAGAAGTGAAATAAAATCACTTTTTCCTTGTCAGTTAAACAAATTTGTTTAACTTAGTGGTGTTGATGGGTTGAGGAGTTGGGTTTACTAATTATTTTTAAAAACAAAAGTCATGAGAAGACAAAAGTTAAAAAACAAGGCAGCGTATGGAGCCAAAGTCATGAAGATGGATGACCAGGTTTATGCACTGAGGAGAAAGGTTATTGATGCCATCTATGAGGTGAAGAGAAGAGGTTATGATCTTCCAAGAATTGAGGTGAGGGTTGTTGAGGGTACAGAGGGTGCAACTGCCTATGCTTACACTGGTCGAAACATTATCCATGTTGACAAGAGGTGGATTGATCAAGACATCCAAATAAGAACTATGCATGAGATAGGGCATGCTACTTTTGGAGTTGGAAGGGTCCCTGGTTGTTTATTGATGGATTGTGAAGATTGGACCAGGTACAGTGTTGATCCAGAAAAGATCTTCAAGATATTTGATAAGTATTATAAGAAGTACACTAAAACAAAATAAGACATGAAAAAATTAAGTAGAGAGGACCTGGTGATTGCAATTGATAAGAGGTTCCCAGAGGTGAACTGTATGAGAACTGAGAGTTTTGATGGTTCTGAGGGTGGTGTGTGGATTAGTGGTGAAGATGGCATTGCAGATAAGAACGGTAAGCAGTTGTTTAGCTATTATGATGACAGTGAAAGGTATGAGTTTGGTATATTAAAAAGTGTGGCTAAGTTTCTTGAAGTGAGAGGTTGGTACGGTGAGTGGTATGATCCAGGTACATTAATGTTATGGGAGTCAGATTAATTTCATTTTTTACTTGGATATTAAACAAAATTGTTTATCTTAGTATTCTGATTGAGGGTTGAGGTGTTGAGAGTTATTAATTTTTAAATTCAAATGTTATGAAAAAGGAAAAGGTTTTAAAGTACAGTTGGGGAAGTTGGGATGCTGAAATAAGAAAGCATTCAAGAAGAGATGAGTATGTTTGGTCAGTATCTGATAAAGGTGGAGATGATACTTATGATTTATATAGTGACATAGACAGTGAATTGGAGACTCTTGCTGAGGCTGAAGAGGATATGTTTATGGAGATTAGAGATAGAATTGGTCACTGCCCAGATCCACAGGTAAAATAAATTATTTTTATGCTTGGATATTAAACAAATTTGTTTATCTTAGTGGTGTTGTTAAGAGAGATCGTTATGAGAAAGTTAGGAAAGGTTATTGAGATTGTTAAGGTTGTGGTTCAGGAGTTAAAAGTTTTAGTTGGGACTCCTGCCCAGAGCCAAGTTGGTGAGTTAGTTCAGTTAATTATTGTTTAATTTTTAAAATGTAAATTGTTATGAAAACTAAAATTGAAAAGTACAGAAAGGGTATCATGGGAACATTAGAGTTTGATATGAAGTTACCAAAAATGAGAAAGTTCCAGGACTTTATTGTTTATCCAATTGGACCTGGAGAAACTGTCCAGAAAGTCAAAGTTCAATCAGATACAAGAATTGGATATGTTCACCTTGATACTGGCTTGATCCAGATGACTGGTAGCTATCCAGGAGGAGCCTACTTTCACCATTTAGCGTTTGATCTTAGAGATGTTGAGGTTATGACTCCAGAGGCATTGGAAGAGTTTAAGGAAGGTTTAAGAGTGACTGCAGGATCTAAGGTTGGTAAAAGTGTTATATTTTCTGACAACAGTGGTGCCTTTAAAATTTAAAAAATAAACTTCCAATATGTCTTGGATATTAAACAAAATTGTTTATCTTAGTGGTGTTGGTGGTTGAGAGAGGAGGTTTGGTTAATTGTTAATTTTTAAAATTTAATTGTCATGAAAGGTTTATTAAGGTTACAGGAAGTTGATTTGATTATTAAAGGTCTGGAAGTTGAGAGAGGAGATTTGCAAAAGGGGTTAGATCCTTACCAGGGAAGGTTGTTGAGTCAGGAGTTGGGAAAGAAAGTTAGAAAGGCTCAGGAAAGAATTGGGGAGTTGGATGGTTTGATTGAGGTTTATGATGAGGAGAGAAGAGATCTTGAGTTTGAAAAAGCTATTGCAGGTTAATTAATTAAAGTTGTTAATTTTTAAAGTTTATTGTTATGGATTTGAAATTTAAAGTTAGTGCACAGGGAAAAGGTTTTAAGATCTTTAAGTCAGAGGAGGATCGAGATGCTGAGGTTAAAAGGTTGGAGAGAAGTGGTTTTGTGATGCATGGTCAAGGTGACAGAGTATGGCATGAAGGTGAGGTTGTTCTTGAGACATACCTAATTACCAGTTACCAGATGAGCAAGATTGATGGATCTTGTGGTTGTTAGTTAAAATAGTTCATTTAAAATATTAAAAACAAAAATTGTTATGGGAGATAGTTTTATTAAAAAGGTAGAGATTCATTTGACTTCAGAGGAGGAGTTTGTATTGGATTTGATGATCAAGGAAAGGTATGAGTACCTCATTGAAAAAGGTCTTACACATCAGGCAAAGGTCCTGGATGATACTGTTAAAAAGTTCCAGGAGCAGGGTGTTAATTTTTAAAAATAATTTTATTTTATGCTTAGATATTAAACAAATTTGTTTATCTTAGTGTTCTTGTTGGGTGAGGGGGTTGGTTTTATTAATGATTGTTAAAAATAGATGTGTTATGGATTGTTTTGAAAAAGTTGTTAAGATTGTTAAGGCTCAGGTTGCTGAGGGAAAGGCATTGGTTGATTTGAGACCTGCCTTTGAGAAAGTGTTTAAAAAGAAAGACATTGACTTCCAGTTCATGCCTGCAGGTCACTTTGTTATTGGTGCAGTTCCTCCAGGTCATGATAAGGTTGTTGTGATCAGTAAAAGTGTGGTCCAGGTTGGTGACTGTGATCAGGTTGTTGGTCCTTATGTTGTTGGTTTTATTCAAGGTTAAAAATAGATAGATCATGAAAGAGTTGAAAATTTTAGATGAGTTAGTTCAGTTGGATGTTGAAGGTTTAGGAAAGGGATTGTGTAAGATGCATGAGAGTGATCCAGACATGAAAGTAGTTTTAGCCTTTGGGATGTTAGATGCAGGATTGTGTGAGTTGATGAGAAAGCATTTGAAAGCCAAGGTCCTTTCAAAGTTAAGTAAGGAGGCTAAGGATTTGTTCCCTGACTTAATTGAGGTCTACATTAAGGAGTGTGCAGGGGCAGTTGAAAAAAGTGTTTACAAATATGCAAAAATGGTTGTTTAGTCTTTGTTTATTAAACAAAATTGTTTATCTTTACGGTGTTGATGGGGTGAGGGGGTTGAGTTGTTGTTGTTTTAAATTTTAAGTTATGGAAAAAAGAGTTGTTTACTTTGACATGGATGGGGTCCTGGTTCGTTATCCAGTTCACAAAGATGAGGTCAAGAGTTTTATTGATCTCCCTCCCATTCCAGAGGTAGTTGACCTTTACAAAAGGTTGGTCAAAGATCCAAGGTATGATGTTTACATTGCCAGTACTGCACCTTACAGTCAGCCACAGGCATGGATGGACAAAAGGTTGTGGGTTGAGAGATACCTTGGTGAGGCAGCCTTCAAGAGATTGATCCTTACTCATCACAAACACTTGCTGATTGGTGACTATCTTATTGATGACAGGTTGGCAAACGGTGCTGCAGACTTCAAAGGTGATCACATCCAGTATGTAGAAGGTGAGATGAGTATTGCAGAGGTTGAGAAAAGAATAGGTTATTAATCATTTAAAATTAAAGATCATGAAAGAAGATTTTGTTTATAGAGAAGAGGTAAGAGTTTCAGGTTTAGCTTATCCATTTCAATTAGTAATTGAGCCATTGGACCTGCCAGTTATTTATTATATGACTGATGAGATTGAGTCAATAAGTAAGGTTGATCTAACTTCAATAAAACTAATTACAGGTAAAAAGTCATTCAGGTTAGTTACATGTGCAGGAGTTGATCTTCACAGTTCAGAGGGTGACAGCTACAAAGGTGTTGAGGTTGTTAAGTTAAGTTATTCTGAAATGTTGGAAGTTCACAGGTACAGAACTGCAGATCCAATATCCAAAAAGGAATACCTGGAGTCTGGTTTGGCAGCAGCAAAGATGATGAAACCTGGAGAGGTTGACTTTGGGTTTGATGGTGTCTCCAGGGACAGATACAAAATGATATATTATTTGAGTGAGGAAATAAAAAAACTTGCTTAATAGTTTGTTAATTAAACAAATTTGTTTAACTTAGTATTCTGGTTGAGGGGGAGAGGTTGAGTTTATTAATAATTTAAAAAACAAAATTATGTTTGAAATTTCAATGAAAAAAGTAGATGGTTCTGACTATGTTTCAATAATAGCAGAAAAGGGTAAGGCAAAGTTAGAGATCCTTTATTTTGGTCAGGACTTCTCTGTCCTGAGAACCATGTCTGGAAAGAGATCAGCAATTGCAAGTCCAATGGGAAAGTATTTCTTTGACTATGAAGATGTCTGTTCTCATTACAAACAGTTTACTGAGATCCTGGAGGACCAGGCAGATATGGTTGATTCTTATGTAGGTATGTTGGGATCACTTAAAGAGGCAAAAAAATTACTAAAGGTAAAAATTTAAAGATATGAAAAGTTTTAAGTCAGTTGGAGAGATAAAGAAAGAGATCATGTCATTCAACAACACAGCATTCCTTAAAAAAGTGTTGATCAGAGAAGGAGGTGAGGTTGTTGGTGTTGAGATGCACTTCCAGGGAACCAGGTTTGCACTGGAAGGAATTTACAGGTTGTTTAAAAAAGTGATCCACGTAAGCTATGAAGGGTCTTATATGATCTTTAAAAGAGAGGGTATTGGATCTTACAAATAAATTAAAGATATGGAGGTAAAAAAACTACATAGGATTTTGAGTGAGGCTGCCAGGTTTGATGTGATGTTTAACACTACTGCAGTGACCGATAAGGGACTCAAGTTGAGTATCCAGGGCAAAGGTCCACAGGACTCACTTTTCCTTTACAGGAGGTTAAAACATCTCCTTTATGGTAGTGATGTTCCCTTTAAGGTTGCAACTGCCAGGAGGTTTGATCTGGATGACCAGGAGCAAAGTAAAAAGGCAATGACCATATATATTCCAGATCACCTGGACCATATTGAGTTTGCTGAGTTGGTTTATGCCAGGATCATGGATTATAAAGGTTGGTATGATATTAAAACTCCTACAAGTTATGATCACTATGCAGGTGGAATTTATTACAGGAGTGATAGAGATGGTAAGGGAAAATATATTCCTGCAAAATAATTTTATTTTATGCTTGTATATTAAACAAATTTGTTTATCTTAGCGAAGTAATTAAGAGAAAGAGTTATGAGAGATATTGTTCAGATAGATTTAGAGATTTTTGAAAAAACTGTGGCTTACAGGGGTGGGTACCAGGGGGTGTTTGGATTCAAAAAACCATTTGCTGATTTTTGTGTGATCCAGATGGATGACTTTGATAAAAGTTTGGTCCAGGACATTAAATTAAAACCAGGTCAAATAATTGCCAGGTATGAGACTGATACTTCTAAGATCAGCAGGAGTCAACCACTGATAAAAATAGATTATGTGAGGGGTCTGGTTTACTTTCTTACAGATCGTGCCTGTGAGGATGACATTGTTGAGTTTGAGAAAAGGGGTCAAAAAGTAATTTATATGAAATTAGATCCAAAGTTTATTGATTAAAGTTTGTAAGTTAAACAAATTTGTTTATCTTAGTAGGGCAGATGGGGTTGAGGTGTTTAGGTTTATTAATTATTATTAAAGATTGTTTATTATGAAAGTTACAAGAAAAAGTTACCAGGAAAAGTACTCTGAGAGAAGTGAGTTAATTTGTGCAAAACAGTCTGCAGATCGTGCAGATGATATGCCAAGTTACTTTGAGGCTAAGGCAAGAATTGAGGAGTTGGACAAAGAGTTTTTTGACAAACTTCCAACTGTCAAGGTCAGTTTTAGTATTGGCAGTCGAAGTTATTACCAGGAGGTTGTTAAGATAGGGAAAAGTTACTTCAAGTATGGAGAGTCACTTACTGCAGGTAGAGGTTACTATGGTGTTACTGAGATACCAGAGATCACTGAGAAAATGACTCATGAAATGATTAGTGATAGTTATTATTATTAAAATTAGATAGAGATGAAAAAGATAAAATTAAAAATATTGAGAGGTAAGGTGTCCAGGGAGGAAAAGAGTCCTTATGTATTTTCAGAACTTATTTCAGAGAAAGAGGCACTGGATAAACTGACTGACAAAGCATCAGATGCACTACAGGAGTTTAGTAAGTTCAAAGGTGACATGGGACTTTTACCAGATGAGGTTAGGCAGTCTGATGAGTACAGGTCCAAAAAAAGGATCTTTGACCAGGAGTTTAAAAAATTAAGAGAGGTTAACAGTTTATTGATGAAGTACTTTAAACCTGAGATGAGGCAAAGGTCAAAAGAAAAAAGAGGATATTAGTCCTCTTTTATTTGCAATTTAAACAGTTTTGTTTATCTTAGCAGGGTCAGTGTGACAGAGGTTATTAATTATATAAAGATCGTAGTTATGAGCATTAAAGAGAAAATTTTAAGAGAGCAAAAAGCACTAAAAGTTTTGGCTGAGTTAAAGGATGAGGTAGAGGCATGTTTGAAATTTTTTATTGAGTCTGACATTAAAATATATGGATTCATTAAAAAGGGAACAGTTGAAGTCTTCAAGGTCCAGGGTGTTGAGTTCCCAGAGTTATTAATTAAGTTTGTAAAATAAAGATAGATATGGAAAGTTTAAAGATTGAGTACAGAGGATTTGTTATTGTTCCAAGTGATAGATTGGAGGGATGGTTCATGACTGAGTGTGATACAATGTGTGGAGAGACAGTTGCTGAGGTTCAGCAGGATCTTGACCAGATGATCATTGACCAGGCTAAAGAAAAGAAAGTAACCTATTACTTCCAGGGAGAGTTTGGTATGGGCATTAGGAAAGTCGAAGGTAGGTTGGTTGATATTGAGGTTAGGAAGTGGGCACAATACAGTTGTTCTCCTTCAATTAAAATGATACCAAAAAGAAAGAGGTTGATCAGGGAGTACAGGCAAACTTACAAACCATTCTTTTTGGTCCTGGATGGATACGGTCATCCAGACTTAGATGATGGATACATTAAGTTGGAGTCTTCGGTTCCAGGTGTAACTGTTAAGAAGTCAAAATATACTTCCTTTGATCCAAGGTGGAAAGAGGAGGCAGGTTCAACACTTGACCAGTACCTCCAGGAAAGTGGATCAAAAATAATTGCTGATTATAGAGAGTCTTCAGGGTTCAGTTCATATACAGGACCTGTTTACTCAAGGTTAGGTTTAGAATAAAAACAATTTAAAAATAGAAAGTGATGTCATTAGAGAGAGAAGTAAAGGATCTAAAAAAGATCCTTTTAGATCCAAGAATAAATTTGTCAGGGTTGTGTAAAACCATTAATAGACCAGGCTTGTCAAGAGCCTCCCTGGTAAATAAGATGAATGAAAAGCATGTTTGTAATTTAAACCAGGAGGATGTTAGGTTAATTAAAAAGTCCCTTAAGAAATTAAATTCAGATATTTCAAAAACAATACTGTTTTCTTTTATAAATAAGTAGAAAATTTTGTAAATTTATTATTATGGCAAAAAAAACCAATATTTCAGATAAAGAACTGGACAGAGATCTTGTAAACTTAAATTTACCAGAGCCAGACATGTCTCCAGAGGATAGCATAGATGATTTGTCTTTCTATGGAGAGGCAACAAAAAAATTATTAAAGGATCAATTAACTAAGAAAGACTAAAATATTTTTGATATGGCTAAGGGTAAAGAAGGGTTAGTCCCTGTAAAAAAAATGGTTCAACCTAAGTCAGGTAAGCCACATGTCAAAACATTCTGGATGAAACCTGGAGAGTTTGAGGAGCACAAAAGTAAAACCTCTAAGTCAACAGAGGACATGTACAAAAAAGATGGTAAGTGGACTGAAGAGAGAGGTAAAAAGCATGCAGCTACAGTAAAAAAAGTTGTTGAAAGTTGCCCATTTCCTCCCAAAGGTGAAAAGCCAAAATGTGTTTTATTACTGGGAGGAGCAGCATCAGGTAAGTCAACAGTTGTTGATAGGTTTGTTAAGCCAGAGATGGGAGGTAACTTTGGGACAGTAAATGTTGATGATGTCAAGGAAGACATAGATGAGTATGCTCAGTTTGTAAAGGATGATGTTGCTACAGCAGCCAGTAGGGTCCATGAGGAGTCTTCAGAGATGGGTAAGGCAATTACATCATCAGTTATACAAGATGGTAGGAATTTTATATATGATGCAGTCCTGGGTAATCCAGAGAAGGCAAAAAAAATGATAGCCTCACTTAAAGCCAAAGGTTATGAAGTTAGCCTGGTTGGTGTTAATGTAGATGCAGAGGAGTCACTTGATAGAGCATCTTTGAGAGCCTTTGGAAATGTAGAGCAGGGTGGAGATAAAGGAGGATCAGGAAGGATGGTACCTCCAGGAATATTACTTGATGGTCATAGAGGTGCATCCAGAACATTTGATGCAATAAAAGACATGGTTGATGGTGTTTCACTTTATGACAATAATGTTGAATATGGAAAGGATCCTATAGCAGTTGTAACTGCACCTCCACAAAAAGTATTAAGAGAGGACCTTTACAGTGAGTTTAAAGGAAAGGCAGACCTTAATATTGCAGAGGCAGTAAACAGGTACAATAAAAAGCAAATAAACAAAGCAATTGATCTTATTCCAGATGCAGAGGAGTGGATACTTCAAAAAGCCATCTCTGAAGAGACAAATGCTATAAAAAGAGAGGTTTATATCCATAAGTTAAATAGAATGAGATCCAGGGTATAATATGAAGGAGTTTTTTAAAAAAATAATTCAATCGGACAGTAGGGAGAGTTCAAAGAGAGTAATGGCAATGTGGACTATGGTGTTAGTCTCCATTGTTGTTGCCTCTTCACTTTATGCCTTTATTTTTAAGGATAAGGGTGACCTGGTTGTATTGTTAGGATCACTATTAACATTTATACTGACTCTTTCTGGAATAGGAGCATACCAGGCAGTAAAAACAAAAACAAAGGTAAAGGAAAAGGAAAAAACTGATTTAGATAACCATGAAGATAAGCGTTTCATATGAAGGGTTTACTTCAAATAGCACTGGTTTTAGTATTTTTTGTTATGGCAGTTTGTATCTGGCATTATTCCAGTTCTTACTCCAGGGCAATAGAAAAACAAGAGTCTCTGACTGAATACCTTAATTTTCTTGAGTCAAAAATAGATTCTATAGACAGTAATATTATTGTAAAAGAGAAAGAGGTTAGTCTTATAGGGCATAAAAATGATAGCCTTAATAAAAAAATTAAGTCCCTGGACCGTAATGTTGGAAAAATTAAAATTGTTTACAATGATAAAATACTTAACATTAATGATCTTGGGATTGATAGCACACTCATCCTCCTGTCAAGTTTCTTATCCAAGGAAGTTGATCTATAAGGGAGATACTGTTATTGCAATTACAGTTGATCAGTCAAAAAAAGTAAATAGAGCATTTCTTTCTGCAGGTTATTATAAGGAGGTTTCAGATTCAATGGACCTAAAAATTTGCATCCTGGAGGAGAAGGCAGCTAATGACTCATGTATAATCCAGGCAAAGGATACTATAATAAGATCATACAAAAGCATAGTGGACCTGCATGACCAGGCACAAATAAAATTGGAAAATGATTATAATGAATTAAGCACTCGGTATTCAAACTCTAAAAAATGGGGTAAGATAAAGAGTCAGGGACTGGGAGGCACTGCCATCCTGGTGCTATTACTTATTTTAATAAAATAAATATGTGTAATTATTGTAGTTTCAACCACAAAACAGAGGATCATGATGAGTTTATGAAATCAATGTCTCCAAAAGAAATACCTTTTCTTAAAGAAAAAGCCAGGTATAAAGATGCACCAAGGTTTCCCATGATATACAAATATGAGGACCAGTTCAAAGACAATTACAAAAAAACAATACAGTCAATGTCAAAGGCACTGGTTAAAAAAATGATAAGTTTCGCCAAATAAGTAAATAGTATTTATGTATATCTTTTCTCAAAAACAGATACAGGAACTAATGGAGATCATTGATAACCATCAAATGATGTTTATAGGTACAAATGTGGGTATGGACTACCTTACTGATAAAGAAAAAAATGTTTTATCCAGGGCAGGACTTGATGTGGATTCATTGGTTAACAGCAGGGGTTATGTGGATGAGGCATTCACTTTTGGAATACTGTCATCAGCCATATCTGATAAGAGGGTAAAGGGCATGAACTATAAGGACTTTAAGAAGTTTGTTAAGTCAAAAAATTACATGCCATTGACAAATAAAGAGACAGCAGCCATTGATCACTTAAAGTATGAGACCTTTTCAGACATAAAGTGGTTGGGTGAAAGGGTAAAGAAAGATGTAAACACAGTAATAGTTGACAAAGATAAGGACTACAGGTCAAAATATGAGGACATAATAAGGGACTCTGCAATAAAGACAGTTGAGATGAGAGGGTCCATTAAAGACATGGTGTCTGAAATTGGAAATAAAACAGGTACCTGGGAAAGAGATCTGGGAAGGATTGCAGAATACACTTTACACAATGCATATGAAGAGGGTAGAGCAGCAGAACTTGAAAGAAGTTCAGGTCCAGAGGTCCTGGTTTATAAAGATGTTTATCCAGGATCATGTAAGCATTGTATAAAGCACTACCTTACAGCAGGGGTTGGTTCAAAGCCAAGGGTTTTCAAATTAGATGACCTGAGAGCCAATGGAAATAATGTTGGGAGAAAGGCAGCAGATTGGGTACCTACTCTTGGACCTATGCATCCATATTGCAGGTGCACTTTGAATGAACTTCCAGAGGGTTATGTCTGGAGTGAAGAGGAAGGTAAGTTTGTTAGAGGTAAAAGAGAATTAAAGGAAAAGGTCAGAAATCGTAGAAGGGTCTCTGTTAAAATAGGTGGTACTGAATACCAGGTCTAATCTAAAAATTTACTATATTTATTAATTAACTAATTAGGTTTAAAAAAAAAACAGATGTCAAGATCAAATGAATATATAAAAAAGTTTGCCAGTGGGGAGATAGGGGCACCAGTAGGAGAGTTTACCAAAGAGATAGACATGTCAACTATTGGGTCCACAGAAAGCGTAGATGTTTTTGATGAGTTTTCCTGGGCAGCACAAGTTATTTCTTGTCAGGTTGTTTCTGTAGGACTTGCAGGTACACTTAATGGTACGGTGGACTTAAGGCAGTCAAATGATGGTACAAACTATGATACAATAGGTAGCACTCAGACAGCATTAAATTCTGCAAATGCATCCAATACGGTTGAAAAGTCAAGTTTTAGTGGTAAGTATTTAGGTGCATTAATCACAAAAGGAGGTATTACAGGAGGAGTTATAAAATTAATTTTTATAGTTAAGCATCATTAATATGGGCATTGTAGTTGCATCAAGTACCTCAATTGGATCTGGTTCATCAGGAGTTAAGGTCCTGGTTCAAGGACAAATGAATACTACTCAAAGTTTCACTTCAGCACCTGAGAGAGTTGATTATGTGGACTCTGGATTTGATGTAAATAGCGAATGGGACAATACAACTCATAGATTTACAGTTGCTGCAAGTGGTGCAGGTGTTTATCAATTTACAAATCAAATTTTTATAGATAATGGTGGTGGGTGGATTCAATTATATTGTGAGAAAAATGGTGTTAAGGAAAGAATTACAGGAGTAGACTTACATAGTTCTTGGGACTCGCCAATAGCAACTACAAATATTGCATTAGCAGTAGGTGATTATGTAGAGTTTTTTGTAGATTCCACTTCAAGTTTTTCTGTTAGTGCAACTTGGTATGCTTTAAATAACTTTCAGATAACTAAATTAGGATAGTAAGCATTTAATATGTAAAATGATGGAGGGTATTAAAAAAATAGGAAAATTTTTTGGATTAGTTAAAGATAATTTAACTGATACTGAAATTCAAAAAGGAATAATTTCAGAATTAAAAAGCCAGGAGTATTTGTTGGGGTCAGAAATATGTGAGTTAAACAAAAGACTGGAATTGAATGGAGAGAACTTTTCTATTTTTCAAAAAACAACCAGGGATAAAATAGAGAAAGGTTTTAAAGAGGGTGAAGGGTTGTTGGCTCATGCATCAGAAAGGTACTCCAGGGTAGATGACTCAATTTTAAACCAACTTTCAGAAAAACATTTTAACCTTAAAGAGGTACAGTCAAAAATAAGTGTTATTGAAAAGGCAATTGACCCAGATGGAAAGGAAACTGGAAAAGGCAAAAAAACTTATGTCAATGCCATAATTCAAAATGAAAATAATGAGATCTTATTTTTATTAAGATCAAGCAGTGACTCATTTGAACCAAATACATGGGGTCTTCCAGGAGGAAAGGTTGAGCCAGGTGAAAACCTAAAAGAGGCACTTTTAAGAGAGGTAAAAGAAGAGACAGGATTAACGGTGGTTGACTGTTTTCCAAGCAGGGTTGAAAAGTTTGATACTGGAGAAAAACACTATTACCATACTTTTGTAAAAGAGGACTGTTCTATAATTTCATTGAGTAATGATGAGCATTCAAATTATGCATTTATGTCCATGCAAGAAATTGAAAAGAGAGATGGGTACCTTGTAGACCTTAAGCAAAACATCCTGGAAATAATGAATCCATATGGACCTGTCAAGAAAGGTTTTGATACCCTGATTAAAGGACTTAGTGATGGCATTGATGGAATTACAAGTGATACAGTTCAAGAAACATACCTTACCTGGTACAATAAAGTAAAAAAAGACTAAGATGAAAGATACAACTCAAAACTTCAATTTTTTTATTGATGACCTTAGAATAGAGAAGGCAAAAGATAATAAGGGTAATGATGTTATGAAAATAGGAGGTGTTGCCTCAACACAGGACCAGGACTCAGATGGAGAGTATCTGGACCCATCAGGTTTTGATGTATCTTACTTTATGGATCATGGATATATAAATTATAACCATCAGGCAAAGTTAGATCCAGAGGCAGTCATAGGTGAGCCTACCAGTGCCAGGGTAACAAGTAAAGGTTTGGAGATAGAGGCAACCTTATATCCAGATAATCCTTTGGCTCAAAAAGTATATAGTACAACTCAGATGTTAGAGAAGTCATCCAAAAATAGAAGGATGGGTTTCTCCATTGAAGGTAAGGCAATGGAAAGGGACCTTTTGAATCCAAAAAGGATCAAGAAAGCAATGATAACTGGATGTGCAGTAACACTGAATCCAAAGAATCCAAGTACACTTGTTAATATCATGAAGGGTGACTATGGTGATGAATTACCTCAGTATGATTTTGATAACAGTTCCTCCATTTCAAAGTCCCAGGAAGATAATCTGGTAGAACTTGAGAGGGATGGTAAAAGAATAATAATTGATAAGTCCATGAACATTAAAATAATGGACCTGGAGTCAAAAAAAGATGACAAAACAGAGAAGTCACTGTCCACAGTATCTGGTGCAGCAATTTCAAAAGAGGATGTTGACAGGGAGACTAAAAATATAGAAGGTATAGATAAACCAAGAAAAAAAGTTAAATATTTATCAAAAAGTGAGGCTTACAATGAAATATTTGGTTATATTTATAAGTATTCTACACATGAAGATGTGGTGGAAAAGGCAAAATTAATGTATGAATTAACAGAATCTATTGTAAGAAGTAACAACATGGGAACTAACTTGGAGAACATAAAAGTAACAAAAGAAGACATCAGTAAGGCTATTGAATTAATAAATGCAGTACCTGGATCAGAGTCAAAAGAACTTGAAACTGAAGAGATTGAAAAGTCAGTTGTGTCAAAACAAGCCATGGCTAAAAGCAAGGTGATGAAGGCAGATGAGGATGAAGGTACTGAAGATGGTCCAGAGAAAATGGACCAAAAGGAATCTTATGATGATGAGGAGGTTGAGAAAGCATTGTGTGATGACAAAGAGTACATGAAAATGAAAAAGGCATGTGATGACTATAAAAAGTCATACAAGTCAAGAATGTACAAAGGAGAAATTGCAGGTTACCCTGCATGCAAAGATGCAAACATGGAATCTGATGAGAACGGTGCCTCTCTTGGTAAGGAGGGTGAGTTCATCAAAAAGACTATGGGATCAATGGGATCAGGATCAGGATCTTTAAATAAAGGATTAGTTGATGAGTTAGTTAAAGGAATATCTTCAACTATTGAGGCAGGTCAAAGTAAAAATAATGAAATACTTAAGTCTTTAGGAGTAATTGCCCAGGGTACACTTGAGCAAACTGAAAAACTTACAGGTGAAAATGCTGAGTTAAAGAAGTCCCTGGAGGATGCAATGGGAAGACTTCAAAGAGTTGAGGAGACTCCTATTCCATCAAGAACTGTACAAACTCAGTCTTTCAGAGAAAAGGAATCATTTGCTAAGTCACATGATGCAGCAAGAGGATCAAATGTATTACATGGAAAGTCTGACAGAGGACAGATAATGGACATCATAGAATCAAGATGTGGTTTTGATGGAGGAGAGCCAAATAAAAAGTTCATGAAATCACTACAAACATTTGAGTCTGAGAATGCAATAGAAAAGTCAGTACTTGGTGATTTGTCAAGAGAAGGAATTAATATTGAAGGTGTAAATATCCTTTAATAAAAAAATAATACAGACCGTTGAAGTAGGTGTTTCTACACTGATAGAGATCGTGAAAAATAATAACAATCCAAAAATTAAAGGACATGAGCAATGTTAGCGTAGATTTGGCTCAGTACGGTCATGGTGCAGGATTAGGGGATGATGCAATGGCATCAGTACCTCAGTCAGCAGAGGCAGTACATGAGTTATCAAAGGCACTTGAGGCAAGATCAATCACAGGTAGAGAAACTACTGGTTTGACAAATGCATCAGGAGCACCACTTAAGGTAGAATCTTTAGAGAAAAACTTAAAGGTTTTAACTTTTACAGAAAATGACATCAGAACCTGGAAAAGGATTCCAAAGGCACCTGCATTCAACACAGTTGAGGAATACTTGCAGTTACAGTCTTATGGAGCAGACAGAGGAGGTTTTAATAATGAAGGTGAATTACCTGAAGAGGAGGATGCAACTTACGTTAGAAAGGCTGAGTTAGTAAAATTCTTAGGAGTTACTAAGTCTGTTACTCATCCAATGACTCTTACAAAAACGTACATCGGAAACGCAGTACAAAGAGAAGTTACAAATGGTATCCAGTGGATCCTTAGAAAAGCAAATAAAGGTTTGTTTTATGCAAATGCATCTTTGGTTCCTCAAGAATGGAATGGTTTATATACTCAGCATTATGTAAATGGTGGTTATGCTAATTTAGATGCATACCAGGCAAACAATGAGTTGGTAGTTGATTTAAGAGGTAAGAGACTTAAGGAAGAGAATATTGAAACTGGAGCAGAGGCAATCGTGAGAGCGTTTGGTCAAGCAAATGTTTTAATTGCACCTCCAGTAGTTCACTCAAACTTTGTAAAGAACTTCCATGACAAAAAGTTAATCAATCCATCTTCAATTCAGGTAACTGGAGCGACAATGGGTCAAAAGGTTAATAAATTTGCATCTCAGTATGGTGAAATTGACCTTGAGTATGATATTTTTGCATCAAAGTCAGCACCAAAAGTATTAGGTGATGGAGCAACAAGCACAAAGGCACCTACAGCAGTTACATCAAACAGTGGGGCAACTCCTGTGGCAGCTAACTCTCAGTTTGCAGCAGCAGATGCAGGTAACTACGTTTATGCAGTTACAGCTAAGAATAGATACGGTGAGGCAGCACCAGTGAGAATCACAGGTGGAGCAATTGCAGTGGCAGCAGGTGATGGTACAGACTTGGAATTTACAGCAGGTGGTGGTACTTATGCAGCAACTTCATTTGTAGTTTACAGATCTAAAATTGGTGATACAGGAGCAGCAGCTAAATTATACCCTATCATTGAGGTATCTGTAGCAGAAAAAGCAGCAGGTTTTGATGGAGCAGCAGCAACAAAGGTAAGGGACATTAACAGATACCTTCCTGGAACTGAGGAGGCTTTATTGTTACAAGATTCATCAGACATTTATGAGTTCAAGCAATTGGCACCATTAATGAAAATGCCTCTTGCACAATTAAGTCCTGCACAAAGATTTATGGTCTTACTTTATGGTACTCCAATTATGTACCAACCTAAAAAGGTTGTAAGGTTCATTAATATCGGAACTGCATCTTAAGAGTAGAATTTAATATTCACATATAAAGGGAGGAGATCTATTCTCCTCCCTTTTTTGTTTTAATCATTTTTGCTACATTAGATGAAGTAAAAATTTAAAAATAAATTAGACCATGGTATTAATTAAGTCAAGTGTAAAAGGTCAGGTGGACTGTAAGGTTCAAATTTGCAATGAAGTAGTCACTTTTGATAGTAAAGGTATTGCAGAGGTTGGATCAAAAGAGAAGGCAAATGAAATTGTAAAAAAGTGGTCACCTTTAATTGTAATTATCAAAGGTGAGGTTAAGTCAAAAATTGAGGATCCAATTGATGGTCCAGATGAGTCAGGTCAAGAAATTGATTTAAGTGAGAAAACAGTTGATGAACTAAGAGATGTTTGCAAAGCAATTGATCTACCTTCAAAAGAATGGAAGAGTCTTAAAAAGTCAGAACTTATAGAGTACATTGAGGAAAAAATAAAGTAAGAACATGCCAAGTATAACACTAAGGGCACCATATAAAAGAAACCAGGGAGTTATGTCTCCATCAGAAATGATAGAAACATATTTTTTTGGTATTAGTTTATGTGATCCAAATGGAGATAAGATGAGTTCTGATGTTATCCAGTTGTATCTGGATTCAGCAACAGATGAAATAGAAAATTATCTTGACATAAGGATCAAAAAGCAGATCATAGAAGAGGACCTTGGTTTTTGGATGGATGACTGGAAAAATTGGGGTTACATAAGAACTTCATATCCAGTGGTCAAACCTCACCTAATTGAGGGATTTATAAATGATGTTAGGCAGGTTACATATCCTCAGTCCTGGCTCAGTGCCAGAAAGACAAATGATGGAAGGACCTATTTTAGGACCGTAAACCTGGTACCAACAAATGGAACTACAGGAACAAATTCTCAAATTTACAGTGGAGTAACTCCACATTTGGGTTTTTATGGGAACAAACATATACCAAACTACTGGCAAATTACCTATTGTACAGGTTTTGATAAGGTCCCAGGTGACCTGTTAAATGCCATAGGTAAATTGGCAGCTATAAATGTCTTCCATATTATGGGAGATTTGATCCTGGGAGCAGGTATTGCATCTCAGTCTATTGGAATAGATGGACTTAGCCAGAGTATTGCAACAACATCATCAGCAACAAATGCAGGTTATGGTGCAAGGGTTTCAGGATACATTGCAGACTTAAAATTGTCAATGCCAAAACTCAGAGCATTCTATAAAGGAATGAACTTAACCAGTGCTTAAATGATATGCCAAATAAACCAATAACAATAACTCCTCCTCCAAGTTTGGTAGGAAAGCCAAGTGTTAACTTGGAGAAGTCAGACTTTGAGGCACTAATAGAGCAAAAGGGTTATGATGTTTATCATGACAGGGCATTAAAGTGTCCATGTAAGCCAAGATCAGGTGGAGATGCACAGTCAACCTGTAAAAATTGTGGAGGTTCTGGATGGATATATATAAATAGACATGAGACCAGGATGGTTATCCAGTCCATGAATATAGATACAAAATATAAAGAGTGGACCGAAGAGAGGTTGGGGTCAGCCAGGATCACAGCCAGGGATATTGATCAGTTGGCTTTTATGGACAGGATCACATTGATTAATGCAGAGGCAGTATTTAGTCAGGTCCTACATCCAAAAAAAGAACCTGGTAATGCATATTTTTATGCAACTACCAGGTACAATATAAAAACAATAAAGTACATATTCCTATTCAAAGGGGTTGGTTTAGTTTTACAGAGGCTAAATGAAACAACTGATTATACTTTGGTAAAGAACCAAATAAGACTTAATGCCTCATTTAGTTCTGAAGTTAATCCAACAATTACTGTAAGATACATACATGAGCCTGAATTTACGGTCCTGGATCTTTCAAGAGATCTTATGTACTCAACAATAAAAGATAAGTGTACCACAACTGGTAAAAAAGAGATAGCATTTCCAATATCTGCAGTAGCCAGGAGAAGTCACTATATGCCAGATAGAGGAGACTTTGAAGATGATGACTTACTTGACAATAGCTTTACAGAGGTATGATATTACCAATACAAATAGATACTCAGTCCCTTGGTGATGAATTTCAACTGGGACAAAGTGATGTAGATAGTTTATTGGAGGCAGTTACTGCCCAGGCAAGAGCAGCAATTGCAATTGAATGGAGAAACCAGGCAAAAGGTGAACTTGGTAGTACCAGGAGTCGCTATATGAATAGTATCATAGAGGGGCAAGAGGGAAGGTTTACAGGTACTATTACTTTGGTTGGTCAACTTCCAAACATGATAGAAAATGGAGCCAGTGCCTTTGACATGAAAAATGGTTTTGCTAATAGTGATAAGAGAAAAACTGTACAAAGAAAAGATGGCAAACTGGGTTGGTATTTAACAATACCATTCACTTATGCCAGACCAGGATCTTTGGGAGAAAGTGAAAAGTTCTCTGGAGTACTTCCAATTGATGTAAATAAGGCACTATTAAAAGTAACAGAGGAAGATCCAGATGCATCTTTGGGTGCCAGTGACATACCAGGTGAGTATGCTATTCCAAAGATAAGAAAGGAGATAAAACTATTTGATGGATCACTTGCACCTGAGTATCAAAACAAGTCAAGTATATATTCAGGACTTAAGGTCCAAAAGAATCCATCAGGAGGAAGTCAGGTGATCTCCTTTAGAAGAGTTTCTGACAATAGTGATGACAATTCCTGGATACATACTGGCATAGAGGCAAGAAATTTAGCTGACAAGGCTTTAAGAGAGGTTAAACTTGATGAGGTTGTGGGTGATGTTATTGATGTATTTTTAAACGAACTATAAAAATGATACCAGAAATAGAACTACAGAGAGTTATTGATGTTGCCTTAAAAATAATAAGGAATGACATAACTCAAAACGGTGGGACTCCATCAGATACAATCCTACACTATTTATTGAACCAGGTAGGATCATTTGAGGGAAAGTATAATTTTTATGATCAGGCAGTTGACATTTTTTCAACTAAAAACAAACATAATCCAAGATTCCTGGAAACCAGGTTGTTTTTTGATAAAGAGAGAGCCTCCATTCCAACAATTCATGTGATGGCAAATGGAGAAAATGATAACAATAATGGAATAGGAGTTGACCAGGGTTACATGGATCAGCAGACAAATGGACTTGGGACTGCAATTAGACCAGTTTACAACAGGCACTTTAATGCAAACTTTAGTATTGTTATTACTTCAGACAATAGTATGGAGACCATATTGATATTTTATGTGTTAAAAGCTATGTTAATCTCAGCCTTTGATCACATACAACTTTCAGGATTTGTTAATCCTACAATAAGTGGTAGAGATATTAATATAAGTCAGGACCTGGTTCCAAATGGAGTATTTGCCAGGTCACTTGATCTTAAGGCAGGTTATGAGTTATCAGTTCCTGCAAATACATTTAAGTCAATAATTACTCAATTTTCAAATATTCTTAATCCAGTAATAAATTAAAAAAAAA
>JGI24003J15210_10000267_pt1 | contig 22503 bp, 20 predicted proteins | sample LinPmetageLP28_FD_15210 | JGI IMG/M metagenome (IMG submission 15210)
CTGTTTAAGTAAAAAAGGGTAAGAAATTTTGGCGACTAAAAGACCGTATAAAATCTTCATTATAATCTGTATTTAATTGACAGCAATGCTACGCTTAAGTTTTGGCATTGAAACATTGGATTTATATTTTCTATTGTTATTATACTATGGAAAATATGAATACTATATTAGTTGAAATGTTATTAGACCTTAAAGATATGATTGACGGCGAATGGTTTGTTGGAGACGGTGCTTTGCTTGGTTTAACCCGAGACCACAAACTAATAGATGGGGACAATGATATAGATATATTTCTGTTGCCAGATGCAAAAATAAACATTCCAAAAAATTCAAGATATGCGATACAAAAATATTATATGGACTTCAAGTTTTATATTAATAATATCAAGTCGAAGAAGTTAAATAAATGGTTGGAATTTATCAGTTATAAAAGGACTCAACCTGAACAGATTGGTTTGAATAGACCACAAATTTGTGCCAAAATAAAAGACTCTTACAAGTCGGAGGCGATTGTACCTGAATTCTCTTCTCCCTACATTGACTGTTACTTTCTCAAATGGGATGGTACTAAGTACATAGTTCCCAAGTGGCCGATGATNTCGTATAGCGAAGAAGAAGTATTGGACTTATCGGAAAACAGCGACTTAGGCTTTAGTGTTCCCGTGCCAAATAAAGTTGAAAATATATTAGAACGTCAATATGGTAAAGACTGGAGAATACCAGACCCCAATTTCAGTTATTTTAAAAATGGCTTTGACTCACCCCAAAGCGAGCCTGATACTGATTAGCTGTACTAAAATTATTATGAATATCAGTTTGTTGTGGTGCAAGCGTTGCCATACCCGCCATATGAGGAGCTTGATTCGGCTGAGGTATGGGTGGAGGTTTTGGTGGAACTAAAGCGTTCTTTGCTGCTGGGCCTATAATAGCACCACCTCCGCGAGTTTCAAAAAGAGACTCTGCACCGTGGATAACGGCACCGACTGAATAGTGCCACAAGTCTTCAAAGAAACCACGTATGCCATGGTCTGGGGCTTTCCAAGCCCAATAACTACCTGGAGCGTCATTACTACTTCTACTCATTATATATATAATTATTATATTTTTTTTCTAATTTATTATATATAAAATGGACATATCTCGAAATCGGGCAAAACAAAAAAAAGAGCACCATGATTTAATGATTGCTAAACTAGATAAACTTGTACATTCAGAAGAACATATAGATAGTAAAGTAGCATTGGCGGAAGGTTCGGCTGTATATGCTGACACCATGCCAACACCTTCAGCTTCACTTGGCTTTCCAGGATGGGTTCATGCTAAGACATCTGGAGTCGAAAAATTTAACTATTACTTTTATGGGAACAACGCCAACAATCCATACCTACTTAAAGAAATTGACAACTTTTGGGCAGTTGTAACTTGCCACTCAATCACCACTTCCGCCTCTTTGCCATTCTTGGTATTATATACTGTTCCTACTGGAGTAGGTGACGCAGCTGCTTGGTATAAATCTAAAATTGCCTATGCTATAGATATCTCTGCACAGAAACTATTTAGTGGAGAACGTATTTTAATCTATTCTGGCAATGAGCCGGATATCTATCCGGAGCTTCGTAAAGTTCATTGTTCGCAAATAATAAAAACTGGCCACGGATTAAATACCGAAACCTTAAATTTACTTACTGTCCAATCGGATTCTGGAGCTCCAGATTCAAATAAAATCACAGTACATAATTGTGGATGGGGAGCGGGGGAAATTAAAATGAACTTACAACTACTTTAACCCACTACATGACTATTACAAACAGCACAACATATATATCGTATTTCACCTGTGTCATGGTTGTGGTCTAAACATCTTTTATATTTTTTACAATATTCTATACCACAAATCCAGCAGTGTGTTTGTGTTATAAAATAGTCATATACTGACGATATATCTTCATCAATTGTTCCTTGTCGTATCCAATGAGAAATCGTGTTTGATTTATGAAGTTTTTCTGGATTATTTTTNTTCCAAGTGTCATTATATTCTTTTACTTTTTCTGGATTTTTTTTTCTCCATTGTTTCATCCATTGTTTATGGTATTCTTTTTCTGCTATGGGGCACTTAAGGGGCATTTATTATTTTATATAAATTATTATGATTTCAATTTTATTTCAAATTCGGGGTTAAATCCAAATGTATTACCACTGGATGTACTAATCCCTTAAATGGTTGATTCATTTCGTCTGTCAATCTAACATTTAATTCATTATGATTTACAGTTTGCGGGTTTGAACACTTATTATATATTATATTAAATGACTCTTGGTAAAAAAACCCTTCATTATTACCACCTGGAGTTGCTTGCCCAGCACATGCTACTCCAACTGTCTTTCCGTTTGGACCACCAGCGGTGTCAGTTTGCCCTTCACGAGATTCCAATTCAAAGTCATCAACTTGGACATGTATAATACGACTAGAAGTATTATTATCTACAACTGCCCCGTCTCCTACTGCTTGTAACCCTCCTGTAAAACTTGAGTCGTATCGTGGCTTCATATCTAATAATTTTCTAAGTGCTGCATTGGAAAACTTTAATGAATTAATATCCTGTGATTCTAATGGATTTTCGTCTTCTACCTCAGTACTTAAAGAACCACTGAAATTAGTTAATGCTGATGGCTGATTTTTTACACTACGAACTAATATCCGTCCATCTCCATTTCCGCCTTCAATTCGGTAAGTAGTTCCTTTAATTAATCCCCCACCTATTGCACTAGTATCAATAACTACACTTTGTATAGCCCCTCCGACAACTGTCAAAACAACCGATGTAGCGTTGGTGTTTCCATTATCAGGCGTAGTACCATCAATATTTAATAACAACTGAGTTGCTCCATCAACATATCCAGTCCCAGGAGTCGTGATTCCAAAAGATGCGGCAACACTCGTTACAGATATTGTCATGGCTGTACCACCAGCTGGTACTGAAAAAGTGATTACATCTCCATTTGCGTGTCCCTCACCATAGTCGGTCCATAAGAAATCAGATACTGCTCCAGTAGCTTGATTTACTCCAGTTATCATCAATTTTGAACCAGTTCCCGTACCAGTTGAACCAGTTTGTGAGGCCAAATATCCCGCATAATATCCAGCGGCGGCGAATTGCTGAGCAAAAACATCTGGAATATCTACATTGCCCTGAGTAGCAGCATTGCCCACAAGTATTCCGATTGCTGGATTCTGGGCTGGTTTAAATATTGGGAAAAATTTGTCCCTGTAATCGATTGCCAGTCTGTCTGCCCCCGCTGGTTTTGTGGGTATTTCTACGCCATTTAAATAGTATTCAGCCACTTCTGTGATTGTGATATCATTAAATAAAGGTATTCTTAATTGGAATTTTTGAGACAAAGCATTTAATGTTATTGTTGGAGCAGTTGTTACCACTGTGGCAGTACCACCAATCATTTCTTTGATTTCGAAAGTACCTAATGATGCATCTATTATGACTTGAATTGGCGAAGTTTCAGCTGTATCTACGTAACTTGAACCTAATGCCACTGTTAATACTTGTCCCGCAAATAATGAATCAGTTGGTGGCGTATCAAATTCCCAAACTGCGAAAAAGTCTTTACCTATTTGGTGTGTGGCGGCTAATACAAAAGTAGAATCTTGTGCTCCATCACCCGCTAATACCTGTTGTACAGTACCTAAATTTTCATTAGCTTGGTTGGCGACATAGCCTCCACCATCTCCCGCAATTAAAGGAGTTGAGAAAGCATTTACTGGTCGCACAGCACCTGCTATTCCAGGTGTTGTTTGATTCCAACCTTCCAAAGCTAAGGATGATTGGTCATATACAATGTTAAGCGTTATTACCCCAGTGTTATTTGCTGAACAAGTTTGCTCTGCTGGTGGGTAAAGTGACTGGAGATGTTCGGACAACGTGTTGAAAAATGCTTGTAAAGCCGTTTCGATTGCTGCTGCCAAAAGTGCAGTGGTTGCGTAAGTTCCCTCCGCAATATTTATAGTTGTAAATGCGACTTGGTTACCAACTCTGAGTTCAAAAGATTTATTACCTGCACCGATGGCTATACTTTTATTTATGGTAAAACTGATATCCACTAAACCTAATTCAGCGTTTGGTGGTATTTTTAATCCTTCTGGATAAAAATTGGTAAATCTAGAGGTATCGTCTCCGCTCTTGGTTTTAAGAGTTATAATCATTTTATATTCTATAATAATAAAATAATTATAAATAATATATGAAAGAAAAAAAAGTCAAAGTCAAAGTCAAAAAGCCCAGAAAATCTAAAGTAGATAAAGCCAAAGATGCGGCCGAGTTAGCGAGGTTTGGCACGTCCTACGTCATGTCCTTAAAACCAGTTCAACAAAAAATCACCAAATCAGAAGAAAAACCTAAAGAAGAATCCATATTTGATTTTAGCTGGAAACAAGGTGACCCTGTACAAATGGGAAAGAAAGAAAAGAAAGCCCCGAAAGACCATAAAATGGATATGTCATTTATGAACGTCCGGTCCAAACGATATCTTAATCCTAAATAATTAACTTTTTAAATCGACTAAAAAATACCAATGAATATCGTTCTCCTTCAGTGTATTCGACCCAATGTTTAAATTTTGAACCATTAAATTTAAATGGTTTATAATGTGAATCAGCTATATATACTTCGTTGCCTAAATCTACGGCTGTTTTCCCGCCAGTATAGTCTCCAAAGCTTATTAAGATTGAATCGCCTTGATTGGCTGCGTCTTTATGAGGCGGGCATGGAAAATTCTTATTTAATTGGACTTGTGTATAATGAAATTCTGGAAAGTACTGGTCAGCAAACTCAGCAAATATTTCCTTTAGTTGTGGATATGTCTCCATTACTTTTGTAAAGTATAATCCTGATACTGGGTCTTTCTTTCTAGTTATTATTTCACCAGTTACTTTGTCTTTCTTTAAGTACGCTCTCCAAGTTAATCCGTACAACATTGAACCGCCTATCTTTGGTGACACCTTCAACATCTTTTTCCTTTCTGTGCCTGAATAGTATTCTATTTGTGATAATATCTCCTGCATTATACAAGAATCACCTAGTAAATCATTACCATTAAACCAGACTAATTTTGGTTTTTTTTTAATAGTTACCATTTTAAATATATACTTAGAATATAAATGCCAAAAGTAACCGAGAAATGGAAAAAAGACAAACCTCTATACAAACCTGTCCATAGTTCCAATCCAAAAAAGAAAGGTATGGTTTATGTTAAGAAAGATGGTGGTGGTAAAAGACTCATCCACTTCGGAGATGCCTCTATGACCGACAAACGGAAAGGAGCTANTAAAGCACAACAAAAGTCATACCTTGCTAGGTCTGGTGGAATTAGAAACAAAGAAGGGAAATTAACAAAAAATGATAAAAACTCGGCTAACTACTGGAGCCGTAAAATCAACTGGTAACTTAATAATCTATTCCTTTTATTTGTAAATGTGGTCGTTTTTTTCGACTTGCTTCCATCTCAGCTTTTGTCGCCCCACCTTCCCAAGAACCTTCAAGCTGTCGGTGAAGCAATTCGTTATCATAAACACCCCGATACCCTTTTACTTCCCTACTAGTGAGTTTGCGTCCCTCCATATTGTCGTTTATACCATCAATATATCGGTTAAAATTTGGAAGTTTTGGTTTGATTCGAAGTGTCTTTGGGACCTTCTTCTTGGCTGGCATTTTTTTCTTTGGTGCTGCTTTTGGTGCTGCTTTCGGAGCTTCTTTGATACGTAGGGTTTTGGGTACTTTTTTTTTCAATTTTTTTTTTGGTGGTGGCTTCTTTGGGCCTTCTCCCTTAATATATAATGTCTTTGGCATTTGTACTATCTACATATATTTAATTTTTAGATATTATGCCTTTTTTTACTAGGTCTTTTAGTTCTTCTTCTGAAAAAAATACGAATAATCCATTTACTTTCAGATTACACAATTTACATAGGTTCGATTCATCTTTATAATTTAAATAAGACTCGGAGCATCTATAACATTCCATACTTTTAATAAAAGTATTACAAAAGAAATTTAATATTCTGATTTCAATTTTTTTTTATTGTTTTTTTTAACAGGTTTGGAATCTTTACTGTGAGTTGAACCAGACATTACCGTTCCATCTGGCATTTTATGAGTGCCTTTCTTTTTCTTTGGTTTCGCTTTAGCTTTCGCTTTAGCTTTTGGTAAAATTTTAATATTACCCTTCTCAGTTCTAGCATATCGATTGTCTTTATCCTCCTTAGATGGTATTAACGTACCACTGTATTTTTTACCTCTCCACATCCACGATACTTTAGTCATATATTAACTATACATATATTTATTTATGATAACTTGATTATCGTCTGAAATATATTTATACCCACACCGAACATCATCCACATTGGACTTGATTTCATTAAATAAATCTATATTGATTCCCATACCAATAGATGCAATAGTTAATAGACACATAGTATCAACTCCTTTATATTCCTGTCCTGTGATTACATTAAAATTGTGGTCTAATTCGGTTACATCCACAGCAGGGCATAATAAAAGGGTTTTACAAAAGAATCCAGTCAGCTGGTCGCCATCATCAGTGGCTATCTTTTTCGGTACAACAATTCCCCAGATAATAACATATTGGTCATCATTAACAGAAGCATGAATATCGGCTATTGATAATGCTAGTTTATTATATAAATCAGAAGTAAATTCCTCTTTATGTTCATCAATAGTATCCAATAAATCTCTGATTTTATCTTCCATATACTTTTTTTAGATAAAAGTATTACAAAAAATATCTATAGATACCTTATAAATACCATGGACTTCATAATCGCAATCCCATCATTTGACCGCCCAGAACTTATAGCCAAACGAACTCTCGCCTTGTTATTTAAACATTCAATCCCATCTGAAAATATTATTATATTTTTGAGAGATGGTGACCAATATAATAAATATAAAAAACACATCTACAATTTCCATAAAAACGTTGTATTTACGTACTCATCTGGAATCCAAGACACTAGAAACTTTATGCAGAAATACTTTTATAATAATTTAAACTATAAACATGTGATATATTTAGATGATGATATTAGCGAACTCATTGACTATGACAAACCCGTGGAAAACCTCATTGATATGGGGAATAACATTTTTAAAGAGCTTATTAAACAATCTCTTTTTGTTGCTGGAATTTCTCCATATCATAACAAATTCTACCTTAAAAAAAATATATCTAGAACATTAAAATACATCTGTGGATGCTTTCGAGCTGAGATAATCAGAAGAGATACCCCTGTTATCCTATGTGAAATGGGACACTTTGAAGACCACCAATTCAGCTGTGAATACTTCCTACGTGACGGCGGTGTATTAAGATTTAATTGGATTGCCTTAGTAACCAAGTACTTTGAATTGGAAGGCGGAATCTGTGGCCAACTCGGCGGTATGGAAGCGCGACAGGAGCAAATGGAAGAGAACGCCCAAGTTATGGTTTCATTATACCCTCAAATGTGCCGAGCAGTAGAAAAGAAGTATGGCTGGGATATCCGACTTAATCATCATTTTAATATAGAATTAAAAGAAATAATAATTAATATATAAAAAAATTGATTTAAATATTTTCTTATTTTATATATTACAATAAAATGAAGAAAGAAATAAATAAATTACGAATCAGAAAAGTGTGTGTTGAAAAATTCACCTACAAACACGAGTTAATGGATTACCAAAGCAATCACCCAGATTGTTATATATACAAAGAAGGGATGTATAAATGGTGTGCTATAAAGAATTGGGCTAAATTCATACATTATTATGACCGTCTATGCAAAAGCTCTAGCTGTACTCAAAAACTATATGAGTTAATACCGCTCACAGGTAAATTACCATTTTATATGGACATAGAATATTATACCAATGAAGAAAACACTGAACCATTAGAAGCATTATTGATGTTGTTCGAAGAATTTACAAAGAAACATCATCATCAACTATTAGATGAAGAATTAGATTGGAAAATAACAAAAGCAACTCGGACTAAAACAGTAGAAGATAAAATTTACTGGTACCATTCCTTCCATGTTGTTCTTAATAATTCCAATTATTTTTTTGCCACTCAACCAAACATCAAATTATATATAAAGAATATGTTATATTGGGCTCAGAACAATGATGACAGTGATATTCTACAGTTATATCAAACTACTTCTATACAACATCCTAAGAATCCCAAATGCTTCTCCATTGTTGATGATGGGGTATATAATAAAAGCTTTGGGACCCATCAAGCTTTTCGTTGCCCTCTCTCTTATAAATCCAAAGATGACATATTACTTCCTTACGATTGGCATAAAGGCAGTGATATAACTAATTTTGAATTGGCTNATTACTTTGTCACAAATCCAAACAGGTACCACAGCAAATCAAGAAGTGTTCCTATGCCTGATAGTTGGTCAGGTGTAGAAACCAAATTACAAGTACCTCTGATATTTAATAAACCTCAAGCAACAAATAGAATACCAGACCAGCTGCATAATAAAGCCATTGTTATTATGAGCAAAACCATACCTTCTTCTCAATTTGTAAAATCAGAAGTGTCTAGCAGTGGTGACTACTTGTTCAAGTTCTTAAATAAAACCCACAAGTGTCCGATACATAATCGTATTCACCCCGACATGACCAATAATAATTATTGGCTAACTTACAAACCGTGTTCCAATGATTGGACTCTTAATTGTTACAGTCAAAAAAAAGATGGTAAAAGGGGACTCAATATAAATCCACACGTCTATTTTAATTCATTGATTAACTGGGATTATGAATACGCCGATACAGATGTTGTCGAGTGCAAACCATTTATACCAACTGAACAATTAAAAGTCGGTGGTACATTCATATTACAAGCCCCGAAAGGTACTGGCAAAACGGAAGCAATGAACGAGTTCTTAGCTGACGAAATTAAAAAGAACAAACACGTCAAAATATTGGTTATTTCATATCGGATATCATTGGCCACTAAATATGAAGAAGATTTTAAAGACCACGATTTCGGATTTCATAATTACCAAAATACCATTACCTCACAAGCTCAGGTTGATCGGATGATTGTTCTGATTGATTCACTGGGCAAAACTCTGAACAGCAAGTCTGATTATAAACAACCACATTATGATATCATTATTATGGACGAATTGTACAGTATTTTGGAAGGTTGGGACTCTTCTCTTATGGCTCATAAAAAACTACACCTTATGACCATATTCGAATTGTTGATTAGAAAGACTAAATATCTATACGTTATGGATGCCCATCTCAATAATAAATTGTGTATCAATACTATATCTAAGTTACGGGATGCCTCTAAATTTATTGCCCACCGGAATCCTAATTGTTACCCTTATGATGATTACCACGTACATTGGTATGAACCTAAAAAACGAGAAGAAATCTCCGCCTCAGAAGAAGTGGATTTACAACTTTGGAAAAACCAAATTTATGAGAAATTAAAAGATGGTAAAAAACTATGTATAGTCAGTGCCACTAAAAGTATGGTAACACAGTTGTCGGATTATATTGAACTGTTAAAGGACACTAAGCAATTACCATTTGATTTCAAACATCTGAGCTATACCTCTGACACATGTAAAAAAGACAAGACTGAACAATTAGCCAAAGTAGAATACCATTGGAAAGATATTAAATGTCTAATGTATTCACCTACTGTCTCAGCTGGTATTTCATATAATATAATAAATGATGGTGGATTTGATGAAGTCTATGTGTATTTAAAAACGCCGTGTGGTGGTACTGCTTCTTTCAATACTCTGTGTCAGATGTTATTCCGTATTCGGCAACTCAATGACAAACAATTCCACGTTTTTCACGATAAAAACAAAGGACAAGCATATCCATTAGATGAAACCAAGATTGAACGGTCATTATTACTCAACGCTGAGACCATATTCGAGTCATTCGGAAAACCAGCCTGCGAGATTTTCGGCAAGTTGGATGAAAAATACCGACCAAGATTTGATACTGATTCTTGGGCCTACACTTTATGGCTCGAAACAATCGCCACTAAGTGTTATTATTCTAGGAGCAAAAACTTCAAAGACGGCATTGTGGCGGAATTAACCAATTCACCAAGTGATATGACACGGCCAGGTCGAGGAATGCAACTTATTGACCACAGCCACAGTATAGAACCTATTACTGAGGAAACGTACGTCAATATTATGGAGAACAAGGTTGATTGCGAAGAACAAGTAGCCAAAAATTTGGAAGATAAAATGAAATGTTGGGCTAGTATCCACAGTGAAGAAGGAATGATGAGCGAAGAAACCTATCAATGGGTACAACACCGTTACAAAACAAATGAACCGGTATCCAAGCGATATGAAATCATGTTTAAAATGAAAGGAGCCGACAAGTATTTAAATATTAATTGGTTGAGTATATTCAAAAGCAATAACTCGGATATATTTGACCAAGTTATTAACTTTCAAGAACTAGCCAAATTTCAAAGACAAAAGAACTGGTTAAATCCAAATTTCGATATAAATGGCAAAGTTATAAAATCATTCAATGATTATTATAAATACGCCAATAAAAAATACGCTGGTAAAGATTTCAAATTCTGTCAAGCACTGGAAGACCAATGGAAAGACGGTTACACCGGTTTAATCGGATTACAAGAAATATTCACCATATTAGGTTTAAAAGATAAATGGCGAACTGATTTAAATGGAATCATAATACCACGTGACCAAATACAAACCTTATTAACTAATACTGCCTTGTGTGAGAATCTGCTGTCGCTGTTCAAAAAGTATTTCTTTGCCCAATTAGGTAAAAAACTCGGTAAAGATAAATCCAGATATATCCGTACCCGCAACTTTCTACAAGAATGGTACCGCCAAAATCCAAATAAACATTTATACACTGCCGTACCAATAGAACAAAGAGAAGCATTCATAAAAGAACACCGTCTAATGCAAAGTCTCGATGTATTCAAAAAAGCAAGTTGGAAACCAAAGAAGACAGAGAAAGCCAGAACAGAATTCGACACTCTCTGTAAAGAAGGTAAATGGAGTTGCCCACAGTTAGACGCTCTGACACCAAGTCAATGGTCATTCACTATACTAAAGAACTACATAGAAACCGTTTGTAGCGAATTCATCGGCTTCTCTTTTGCGGACTCAGACAAAACAAATTCAGGACTTGTCTTTTCAAATGATTATAATAATATATTAGAATATTGTAAATAATAAAACTTAAGCATATCATAATATATATGCTACAAATATGCTCTGCCGAAATTGTGTCACTTTTTATTTTGTAAATTACGGTGTGCTAAGGAGCGAAATAATTTCTTACCCACTATTACTTAAATGGGAGTAAGAAATTCTCGGACATCATAAACGGCAGGAAACGGAATCATCCTATATTATTATGATATGCTTAAGAACATAAATAATTTAGAAATTAGAAAAACACTTTCGCCACGGTTTAGACATATATTGAGTTCGAATCTCTACTCCCGCTTTAATATCGGATAATGCTTTTACTACAAGGGTATTATTATTTAAATTTCCATATTTTTTGGCATTTGGGGTGTCACTATGGTTATAATAGGCTACTACGCCACTGGAACAAGCCCATGTCTTTCTGTCTTCTGACCAAGTGTGTAAATGAGGATTATCTTCTCCATTGGCTCCTACTAGCGGAATCATTAAGGCTGTTTCAATAATATCATCTTTTTTAATATTAACTCTGGCAAATACAGAATAACCTAATTTACCTTTCATCACGGAGACTTTATCACAATTAACATAATTCATATTATTATTATACTAGAGATTTAAATGGTAGAATAAACGAATTACATAGAAGTACTTTTGATTGGCAGAGCAACTAATTTTGTTAGTTTCTTTTTACATATTTGACGGTTTTTAATGGGTTCTTCCGTGCGGATATATATATAATTAAGGGTTTCTAATATGGAATCAATACCGTAACAATCTACAATCTTTTTCATATTTGTGCATTTAGAACACAACGGCTGTCGGTAAAGAGTTTCTTCTGGGTTATCACACATTGGGCAACTAAACATAATATACAATAAATTTATATATTATTTTTAGATTTTACCAATTTACCAGACATTATCTGTAACCTCATCTAAAATATCTTCAATTGACACTGAAGGAGAAGGGTACATACCTTTGCCGGCGGAGCAGCTAATATTGCTAGGTATAATTTCTTTAGGAGGCTGCTTCTTGGCTCTACAAATACGGAATATCAAAAATAGTTTATTTATAATTCGGATTACTTTTTTCATATAATATTAGCAGAGATTTTAATTAAAGCACTTGTCAAATGGATTGGCTGCTGACTTGTCGTAAGCGTACGGTGCTCCGAAAGGTTTATTTGTATTACGGCCTAATATTGTTTGACGGCCATAGCCTGTGTACATTTTCTTTTTAAATTTACTAGCTGCATCTACAAAATATTCACTATATTTCTTCTCGGCGTGTGCCCGTTCTTCTTCTCGGATTCTTTTTTCTAACATAGTCAGTGCGTCATCTTCTACTTGTTGCTTTTGAAAACGACCTGCGACACCATTTATAATCCTTTCATAATCTATTTCTGCGTTTGTTGTTGGACGTTGTTGAGGTGGTGCGGTGTCAGGTAACCAATTAGTTGTAGGTCTTTGTGGTATATTTATGGGTTGAGCGGGAGTATATTCTGGTTGAGCCTGAGGCACCGGAGGGGCTTTGGCTGCTTTTATTTTGGCTTTCTTTTCTTTGGCTAATTCTCGACACCGTGCTAGGTGTGCTTTCATTTTGTCGGTACATGGTCTTTTTTGCTTCTTAGGTGGTGCTACTTGCGGGATTTGTTCAATTTCTTCTTCTACAGACTCTTCTACAGTAGGTAAAGGCTGTTTAAATATCTCTTTTTCTGTAGGTTTAGCTAAGGGCGGTGGAGGAGTAGGTACTCGTTCTTCGGGGGGAGTCGGCGTTGGAGTTACATCCATTAATACGTTTTTTCGGCGGGTCATCATAATAATAACTACAGAGATTTTTATTCTGTAGTTTTCTGTTTTAATCTTCTTCTTCTTCTACTGGCGGCAATGAAGCATCGGTTTGGTATGAAGGAGGTGCTCCAGTTGAAGAGGGAGTTTGGAAAGACTGAAAGGAAGGTGGTGCAGTACCAACACCTGAATCAGAGCCATCTTTTACGGTTTGAGGTGGTTTTGGGCCACCAGAAGCTAATTGGCGGGGTACTTGGGATAAATCCATTGGTCTCTCATCATCTTCACCAGCTAAAGGTTCTACATTGGCATCTGATTGTACGCCGAGTTCATTATCAAAATTTGGGACATTTGCTCCTGCTGCCCCACCAAAATCACCTAAACTAGGTATTTCAGGGTCAAATTGTGGATTTACATCAAAGTCATCAGGGTTCATTGGTATTGGAGGGAGTACTGAACCACGGTCAATCGCCTGTAACCCTATGGCTACTTGTTGTTGTAATCTAGCGGCTTCTTCAGGGTCAGTGGCTTCATCCATAGCTTCCATTTGTCCTCTTAAGTTTGCATAGTTAGTGGCTGCTTGTAAAAATGCTCCGCCTTCTGGTGTGGCATAAAATTCACGTCTTTGAACTGGAGCCATACCTTGCAAATCATAACCTGCTATATATTGTTCTAATTGGGAAACAATTGAGGCATTGTTATTAGTGGGGTCTATAATAGTTGCGATTCCGAGTTGGTATAAATTTTGGTGTAAATTGGCTAACCTTGAAGTATTCCCCATAGCTGTTTGTTGTTGATGCTCCTGCATATAAGCCATCATCTCATAGTCCTTTTGTTGTTGTGTTGAAATATCTGTCGGGGCTTGAGCTGGCTTTGGGTTATTATTTTGGATTTGATATATGATTGTTGATTTCTCACCTAAAGTAGTTGGGGCTTCATAAGATGAATTGACTATTTTAGTTGTGATTCTGGTTAGCCACCTATCTTCAGTGGCGAAGAAACTTAATTGGCCGATACTTAATATAAAGTCACCAGTTATAAATGATTTGTTAATCACCGATATACCATTGACAGCTCCTGCTGAAGCTAAGTGATAATTTGGTCTATCTACTAGATTTGAGATAACAATTAAGTGTCCGTGATTTAATTTGCGAGGCAACCCTGAAGCCAATATAAAATCAGAATTGGTTTGAACAGTGTAACTTAAATAAATATTACAATCTGGATTTAGTGTGACGGGTATAGTATTAGGATTACAAATGGTTGTTGAGCCTGTTGTGTTTGGTGTCCCCATACCTCTTGCTACTTCACTGAGATTTAAACCACCAACTGAGGCATAAGTATCAGTGGCGTTATCCCATCTGACTTTTGAGGCATCAACTGGATTACCTGCGTCTCCTGTACCACTTGAATTAAAAGTATCACTTGAGGAATCAATGGAGTAAGGGTAAAATATATAATCACCCCATCTATTAATAACTGGTTTCGATTTCCCCTTAATGGGAGTAATTCTGGCTACATGACTGTTTAATCCAGGGGATGATTCGGGCGGAGGTATGGCGGCTAATATGGCGGCACTAGAATCAACTGCTCCTTTATTTGTTCTTTGAAATATCTCATTGTACGAAGTAAATGCAAACACAACGGAACTAGGGGCATCTAATGTTATATTTTGGGTATATGAAATTTGAGTAGAACCGATGTTACCAGCAAGTTGATTGACTGTAAATGTTTTATTAGCTGTAGTTGTTATAGCCAAGTCTTGGTCGGTGTAACCAAGTTTGTTCATAAATCTTTTTCCGATTGCAGCGACTCCTGTAAATGGATTAACACCATTGGGGTATAAAACATTGCTGGTGTTATTAATGGATTCACGGTAAGTGATTGTGCCGAAGTCATAATCTGGGCGACACCAATTCACAACATTGACACCGCCGAGAGCATCGTGATTATATACACCTTTTGGCCGATTACCGAAAAATATCCTCGATGATATATCCCCACCACTCCCGTCAATAAAAGGCGAAGTATATGGTGTGTAAAAGAACTCGAAAGCGAAAGTACTTAAATCTGTTTGGTATGCCAGCGTCATGTTTGTACTACCTACAAAACTGCTGATTTTTGCCCGGTTATAAGTACCAGCGGTGTCGTTGTCAAGATACCTGATTGGATACTCTACTGAACTACTTGTGAAATATGCTGGTTCATTGTCAGAGGCAGGATTTGGAAATCCGAGTTCATACATTAAATGGTCAAATGTATTGGCTTGACCATCTGACCCAGGTCCGGCCTGCGTTGAATCTACTGTCAAATTGCCGTCCAAAGTATATCTTTGAACTTCCACACCAGGTGCCCCAGCTGGGTCATAGCGGGGGGGATTGTAAGAAACGGGTGGGTCAGCGTCAGTAAATATCTCTGGACCTCTTTTCACATATCCATTTCGGAAGGTGAGATTACCAATCAAACCAGCTTTAGTGTGTATTGTTTCAAAGGCTTGTCTGTCGGGATTACCGTCATATACTGGCGGCTTTCCTGTACTGTTTCCTTTTAATGGGTCATAATTTCTGACTTGGGTAAAGAAAGTTCGGAAGAAGACATAGTTTATTTTATTACCATTTGCATCGGTTGGCAACAAACTTTTGACTTGGGTGTTTAAATATTCCGAATTGGAATCAATGCCGCAAATCCCGATACAATGCCCAGGTTCCAAACCACCACTGTCAGGGAATAATACATCATTGGGGATATATTCGCCTTGAGCAGATATCTTGTTGTTACTTCCATAGACTGGGAAGATGAACTCATTTTGTAAAATCCCACAATCATTTATTGTGGTCAATTCTTTGCCAGTTAAAGAGTCTTGTATTCCAAGTAAATCGTGACTTTGTCGTGTCCAAAAGCCTCCGATATCTGAGGGAACTGCGAAGTCTCTGTCGATTAAGAAGGTCTTTTGTTTATAAAGTGGTTCATACCCAAATATATTGGTACAATTATTCTCGAGATTCTGAACAAAAGGGGATTGTGTAGGAAAAAAGGCAGTGTTTTTGGTTGTTAATTCGGCACTTTTTATTCTTCTGGTTAATAAAAATTCATTAAAGCCTTGGCAGAATCCCAAATCCTTGCTATAATCAAGTCCTCTATCGGGATTATCTCCTTTCAGATTACGCATATATCCGTGGTTGTGTGTTAAATAATAATGGCCACCATTGTTGTAACTTTCAAGTTCTTCCCCAGTAACATTTTGAAAAGCTCCTAAGATTTTATTCCAAGTAGGAGAGTCAGTTCTAAGAGTATTATAATTTATATCATTTCTATTATAAAAATTTGTACTGGCGGTAAATGCGATGTTCCCAGTACCATAATCTCCAGGTGCTCCATATTGTGCAATGGTTCTGGTTATAAATTTGCTTTCATCACCTAGGAATTTTAATATAATCGTATCACCCGCCCGCAATGGTTCTTCTGAAGAATTCAATTCAAAGCCAAAGCCAGAAGCTCCACTTAAACTTTGGTTGCCTCTTGCTCCGCCACCCGGAGCAGGTCCGAAAGCAGGGTCGGCTGTATAAAAATTGTAAAGCTTGTTCTGTTGTGTAGAACGGGTACGGAAATAGAACCGATAATAATCGTTACCTCCAGTATCTGTATGCGTATTAAAATGAGTTACTATGGCGTGTTCTTCATATACATCAGTACCACCAGCGTAGGTGATTTCCCACTTAATATAATTAGAAGGTAACATATAATAGTTGTTATTGACATTCGCTAATATAACAGCTGCCTTAATATCTATAAATGGGTCAGTACCAGTAAAAGATATAATATCAGCTCCCGAGTTGGCATCACCTGCTGTTAATGGGCCGAGTACTCTTTTATATAGTGATTGTTGTGTGGATTGGATTTTTAAGCCAGTTTTTTCGGAGAGTGTGTAGGTTGCCGCATCATCGATGTCACCATAAGTATAATTTTGCAAGTTGTGGGCATATATTTGGGCGGTATTATTATTATATCCGATATCACTTGGATTTTTTCCGTTGTATTTGTAACAGCCATTTACTGCTTGTTTGGAAATAAAAGGGGTATCAGTTATGGTGTCAGAATTTTGTAACCCAAGAGTTTCAAAAGTAGGAGGGTATATGGCATAGTTTCTAAAATGGTTTTTACCTGCTGCTCTATCTATGGTTTTGACTACGCATATCCCATTCACATTATTTACATATTTAACGGTTCTATCTGCTGGGGCAATATCTCCACCACCTGCTTGCATATAAGATTGTGGGCAAATGAAACAAGCGTAGTTAAAACCAGCATTTGTTAAACCACTGCTTTCTAATGTAGTTGTAGGTGGGGCGGCGAAGGTTGTTCCATTGTTGTCATCAACTTGTTTCACATACCATAATAAATTATTTGCTGTTCCATCGGTATTAAGAACTTTTAATATATCGCCTTTTTTGTAGCCCGTACCTTCTTCCCCAGGTAGAAAATTAAATTGTTGATTCCAATTACCTGCACCACCAAAAGTGACTCGCAATTTAGCTCCGGTACCAGTCATTGTTTCCCCTGCGGGGCCATCACGGCGAACATTTATTAAAGGAAGGCTCGCGGAGGTATTCTGGGGCCCAGTTATAGTTATATCAGTTCCCGTTGGATAATTGAAATCAATGGATTTAGCTTCTGTCTCTGAGTCTCCGAGTATGGCTCCGACAGGCGGGGCTTTAAACAAGGAAGGCGAACCAAGTGTTATTTTACGGTAAGAAGTGTAAGCAACTCCGCCGATTGTGATAGACCTTCCCCCAGTTATATATTCATTTTTACCGACTTGGAAGACACCTCCCCACGGTCTGGTCAAATTGGCTACAGCCCACAAAGTATTTGCTTCAGTAGAACCACCAGTATCATAATTTTCATCTAATTGAAATGAAAGTGAAAGGCAAGAACCTATAGGATATCTGTTCAATACATTTGCTTCCAAAGTAGTTTGGTTGTTATCGATAAGCATTGTGTCGGTATTGTTCAGCATATAGATTACAGAGTAGCCATCTTCCCAGCCAAATTTCCATTTTAGGTTTGTGTTGCTATACCCCAATTCAAGAAAGGCGGAGGTTATCAACATGGGGGTATCTGCTTCCACTCCTGCATTATGGAAAACACCTGGAACAAATTCATCTTCTCGCCGTTTTATAGAACCATAAGCTGAAAGGGATGAATCTTCTTTTAGTTCTAATGGTGTGGAATCTAATATAATATTATTACCCGCTCCTGTGGTGTAGGTACGGTCGATAAAATTGTTGGCGAATGTTAGTTTTTCATTAAAATCGAATGTTTGACAGTATCTTAACAACGGGACTTTTTGATAATTGTAGCCTTGGTCAAATTGGTCACCGATAATCAGTTGTTGTCCATTAGCTGGAGTAACAGGGTCGGGGGCGGTAGTTGCCCATACTTGTATCTGGAAAGATGTTCCTTGGGCGGTGTAAATTCCAGAGATATCTCCAGTAGCATTGTCTTGAGAATATTTATCGAGAGGGCCAGCATTAGTATGAATTGAAGCCCCAACTGGTGTCCCTGCTGGTTTTGGTGAATAGTCAATTTGGCATCCACTTCCTCCTGAGTCTGTGGAAACAACTATAAACTGAGGGTGATTGGCGGCATCAAAGTCTCCGTGGTTTTCAATATAAAAATCTACAACTGTACCTTGGTCATTACAAACGGCAAAAGCTGCGAAAGCTGATATAGGTGTTCCTACGTAGGTGGCGGTGATTCGGTCACCAGTACGGTAGCCTGTACCACCAGTTACTAAAGTATAAGCACCTGGAAAATGAGTAGCATTCCAAGCTAAATTAAATCTTAATCCAGAATCAACTCCAGAACTGTTTAGCATAACAACTGGGGTTGCTGGCCCTGGAGCTACTATAGCACCACCTAAATTGTATATCCTCCAAGATTCATATGAGTTGCCCATTGTTGGTCCTGTTGTTGCCGGAGAAGAACCTAATTGGGGTCTGACAATATAATCAGAAGAAGTTGTTTTACCATTAAAGCCATCATTGACAGTATATATTTGAGTTAATAAGGTATGAGAATTATCTTGGGAATTACCACTAGATTCAAATTGTATAATTTCAGAATCCATACCTTTCATATCTAAAAAGGAACTGGCACACCGTATCTCAGAGCCTTTGGCCACAAATAATGGTTCTTTTAATATATTAGTCCATTCAGAATTATCGGCTGAACGTTTTTGAGCCAAGTCACATGAAGCTTCTACAATCTGTACGTCTGGAGGTTCGGAGAAGTCAAGGTTACTGTATGCCGATTGATTATTATTAGCTGTATTTGGCGGTTGTCTTGTTCTAGACATTTATATATAGTATAGATATTTTTTTTGTAAAAAGTATCAGCAAAGCGAATTAATTTTATTATAAAAAGTATAAAATAATAATATTTGTAGAATATATAAAATGTATGCACCTAGTCAAAATATGCCTTTAAATACCTATCAGGTGGTTAGTCCAGCTGATAATCAGACTAACTTTTTAGCGGGCCAGACCATACGGCTCACCATTCCGCGTAGTACTGGATTCTTTGACCCACACACTTCAAACCTTCGTATTCAGGTGGCGGTAGAAAATATGAATTACAAAATGGCTTTCGCTCAATCTTGTGGTGTAGCTTCTTTGATTGATATGGTTCGTGTCTCAGTTGGAGGTCAAATCATATCGGAAACTACAGAATACGCAACTTTAAAAAAATTATTTGTGGATTATACAGAATCATTATCCATTAGTCAGCGAAGAGCCACTCAGACTGGACAACACGACTATGTTTTACAAACGGAAAACGTTGCTGGTACGGGGTGGAAACCAAGTCAGGCAAACGTTGGCCCATTATCGGTTACATCTGGAGCCATTTTAGGTCAAGCTTTAAATGGTGATGCTTCCGTGTCCATTGCTGCTTCCGCCAAAGACTGCAAATTTCTTATGACTCTCGATGGTGTTGGATTATTTGAGATGTTACAAGTTGTCCCGTGTGTGGCTATGGGTGATATTTTGGTTGAAATCCGATTAGTTCAGAATAATTCTGATGCCTTAAAGGTTTTACCAGCAACCGCAATCGCCCAGAATGTTGAGGCTATTACTGATACCGACCTTACCGTTATTTTAGACCCGAATGCCAATAACGGCTTCCTTGGATTTACAAATGCTTCTAATTCGCCTTACGCAGTAGGTATGGAGATTAAAGTGCTTGATGCCGCAGGAGATGTGGTGGCAGGAGCTAATCCGCATATTTTAACTGGAATCGCTCAAGATAACGATACAGGCAAAATAACATTGACTTTTACTGGAGCAATGGATGGTGCCGAAGCAGGCGGAGACAACCGAATTGTTATTGTAAAGGGAACCGATACAAATGAAGCGGTGGCAACTAATACCCGATTTGTTGTGAAACGGACTGATTTACTCTTAAATGTGGTGCGACCTCCTCCACAATATATTGAAGGAATTATGGGCAAAGTCAATGAAGGTATGGTTATAGATTTAAATGCTTATACTACTTATCGAGCAACTCTTCAATCAAATATCAAGGCTCAGACTGTGGAGATACCATGCTTTGTGTCCAGAGCTCGGGCGGTCTTTTCTGTGTCGCGAAAACAAGACAAAGCAGTCTTGACAATTGACAACGCAACTGACCGAGATTTAAATGGACAATATGAAGGGCTTTCTAATTACAGGTGGCAAGTCGGAACTGTGTATTATCCAAATCAGCCTGTACAGTTAGACCAGATGCTTGGTGGCTTACACTTTTCAGCCCAGCACATCGTTGAACTCGAGAAGGCAATGGTCTCGGCACAGCTTCCAGTCAGAAGTTTATTAAAAACAAAACAAAATTTTGTTGTGGGGAGAGCTTTGGCGAAACATGGGGCCTCAGTCAATCTCAATGCAACTGGTCTAAGATGGTATGCCGAGTATAACCTTACAACTCAGCCGACAGAAGCTTTAGATGTGGTATCTTTCGTCAATCACACAACTAGAGTCATTATTACACCACAGGGAGTTCAGGTGATGATGTAGATATGCCAAAAGTAAATATTATTAGGTATAATTTAAGAAAATTATAAAATAATAATATTGTTATAATGTATAAAAATGAATAGTATAGCTGTACAACAAAAACGTTTTATTCGATTGGCTCCATCTAATAATTCTACAAGTGGATATTCGCCAAATGCTTCTCAGCCAATAATCAGATTTTCGGTTGCTGACACCATGGCTACCGCGGATATGAAAGAAGCCAGATTAAATTTTAGACTCCGAGTTAATCCAACTGGAGCAGCCGATTCACAGGTGGCTATTACAGATGATTTTAATATTGACCGAAGAGTAGGTTTAGCAGGTGTGGTCGATCAGGTGATTGTTTCTTCACGACGATACGGTTCTCAGCTTGAGGCGGTTCATAATATGGGACGGCTTAATAGTGCTTGGTATGATTCGTTGTACTCACCAAAGCAGATGATGTCCAACAACAACCTTCAGACTCGTGCAGTTGGTTACGGTCGATATGACCCTGTTAATGGTTCAGACTCTTCACCAGTAACTTTAGATGACAATGGATGGAAATATATGCGAAAACAGTTAATAACTGGAACAGGTAGTGCCACAGGTAAATCAGCAGATTTGCTTGACTGTTCTATCCCATTGCACTTAGGTATGTTCCAATCATCAGATGTGAATCTTAACACAGTTGGCGGGCTTGAACTTGCGATTTACCTCCAAAAAGAATCTTTCTTATTTAATGGTACTGGGGCAGGAGCTCCAGCGGCAGCATCATCATATACTTTATTTGACGTGTCGCTCACCATTCCACTCCTTTATTACAACGCCCAACAAATCGCCGCTCTCAATGCTCAGCCAGAAAAAGCCGTGTCTTTCATGAGATGGACTTCAATTTACTCCGTGATTGACTCCACTTTCACCAGTATTGCTCACAGACTAACCTTAAAATCACTCCTTTCAAGTATTCACAATTTCCAGCCAACTCAGGCAATAAATAGTCTGGCTAATAATAACTTTGGACTTAAGGCAATTGGACTTAATGAACTGACTGTATTAAGAGATGGTGTGAAACATCCATATGAGAAGACCACAATTGTCGATAAAAAAGATAATGCTGAGCTTATAGATGCCCGTTCAACCACGTTAGCTGAAATTAACAATGAAGCTATATCGGCATACAGGAATCCGCGTGATATATTGTACTCTCAGGTTACCCCAGCTAATTTAACTGGTGTAGCAGCTAATAATGAAGGACATCACCACGTAGGTGTCAATTATGATTTGGCAGCTGGTTCAGGTTTAGATATTGCTGGAGTTATTTCATATGATATTAAATCCAAAATTGAAGAACAGACTTTACCAGCTCCTACTCCAACAAACACTGAAAGTTATG
>JGI24003J15210_10000269_pt1 | contig 22434 bp, 23 predicted proteins | sample LinPmetageLP28_FD_15210 | JGI IMG/M metagenome (IMG submission 15210)
GAACTCCACAATGAAATCCACAATGACCGCCGAAGACATTATGAAAACCGAAAGCCAATATATAGCCCAGACTATGAAAAAGGATAGTGGCGAATTTAAAAGAAATATTAAAGAAGAATTCAACGCGACGTTTCTTGAAGCGTGTGATCCCTATGAAGAAATAAAAAATATTAATGGAATAAAAAATATTAAAGGACAGAGGTTTGGATGGAACACTAGACTGGCTGAAGGAAAAGAAGATATATTTAATGATATTGGATTTTCGTGGGCGGGGCATCAAAGGTTTGCTGGATGGGATTGTCGTTATAATTCGGAAAATGAAAAAGATTTTAATAGAAAAACTATTTATTATATGGATATTGTTATGGCTAAAACTATGGCTGTTAAATATGTGGCTAATTCGATTGTCTTGACTGAACGCGGATTTAGTCTGAGATGGGGTTGTGTCCCGCAAAGAACTAATAGCCATAAAGGAAAATATTTTGACGCGCCAGAGAAGCCAATTAAATCTAAATTGTTGTGTGGCGCGACGGGGATGGGCGTGTGGATCGTGAATCATATTAATTTATCTGAAATGAAAAAACACGCGGAAAATGGCGCGACTATTAGCGAAGCGTTAATTAAACACGTGGAAAATTATTGTGGAATGACTGAGGAGGAGGGAGAAAAATTTATGGCGGGATATAAAGTTAATAAACACGCTGGCGATGTGTTGTGGATTAAGGGAGGAATTCATCCAAATAAATATTCGGTGGAATATAAAAAATGGCTGGCTAAAGCTAAAAGGGATTTAAAAATTCATAAAATTGGCGACGCGAATATTGTGAGACAAGCGAAAAAAGATGTTAAAAAAATGAAGGCTGAAGAAAAGGCTGAGGAAGAAGCGGAACTGAGGGCGAATGCTGCGGAGGCTCGGAAGGCGGAAAGGACTTTGGATGTTGGCGCGCCAAAGAAAAAAATTATTATGATTAAGAAAAAGAAAAAATTTGTTGTGAATAAATAGTTATAGATAGATATAGATTTTATAGATAGATTATTTTTTTATTTAATTTTTAAAATTTAATAAAATATAGGCTATAAAGGAACAGTATGTTGATTTAGGTGGGAACTACTATAAGGAACTTAAAATTACTTGTAATTTTTATGGTAAGACTTGTTATATTAATATTTTCATATTTTTCTGAGAAAAGCTTTGAAAAAGCGGGAAAATAAGGACGAAAAGGACGAAAATAAAATATATCTATATTAATATAAAATGGGATTTAAATGTTTGTATTGTGAAGAGCGTGATAGAATTAGTTATTTTAGTAATTGGTGTGAAGATTGTGCTAATTTAAGAAGACTATTATTGATATATGAACCTAATAAATGTATAAATATATTAAAACGAACGCTGACGAGAGATGATACACAAATTACATATAAAATAAATCAAGAGATAAAAAAAATCGTAAATAAAGATATTGCTGGCGCTGGTGGTTATATGACTTTAGTTAAAAATATAAAAAAATCGGACGCAAAGGCTGGAGACGGACTTGACGATCATACATACGAAACTAGAAGCAAGAAAAAATCGTCCTCCACGTCCTAATATTCCCGCTTTTTCAAAGCTTTCACCAATTAATTTTTCTAGACCAATAATTTGCTGAATTTTTATCATTCTTTGTTAATTTACCTTGTTTATTTTTTATTCCACCACTACGAGCTAAATAATTTTTTCTTCGTGCTGGGTCTTTGTGTTGCGTAAAATCTTTCATAGTAGAATCACCAAAATGAATTAATCGTTTTGCTCCATTTTTCATAACATATACCATACCCTTTTTTCCTTGTTTAGTGCTTTTGACTGGTTTATATAATGGCTTCTTAGTTTTAAAATCACTCATATTATATAATATAATAATATATAAAAAAATGCCCGAAACTACAGAACAAGTTTTAATAGATATGGCTGATGATATGAAAAATATTGTAGAAGAAAAGGATATTGATTTACGAATTTATAAAGAACATTATATGGATCTTAAAAAAAATATGGCTAAAATATATGGATTAACACGATGCTTACAATCAATATTAGGAGATATGGAAGGACAAATAGATGTAGAATTTGTAGTAGCTGCTTGGATGCTTACTGAAATTAGATCAGTATGTAGTGATGAATTATTTGAAAAAGAAGAGAAAAAATTAGATATATATGGATATTAAAAACTTTTTGGAAAAAGCTTTAAAAAAACGGGAAAATAAGGACGAAAAGGACGAAAGTAGATAAATAAAAATAAAACTTTAAATATTCTATAAAATTGATTCTTTAAAAATAAAAACTATTTAAAAATAAAATAGACAATATAAATATAAAATGATTAATAACGAGAAAATAGATATTATTAGATTTTGTGAAATAAACAATATAAATTGGCGACCAATTAAATTAAATATTATTCAGAATGCTGAAGGGAAATATCAGAAAGAATTACAAGATGATTTGTTGAGCGGTCATAAACCGAAATTAACTGATTTTCGTGATACTGCTTGGGTTAAAAATAAAATGAAAAAATCCCAAAAACAAATTTCTAATACTTATTATACTCATATAGCGATTGATACAATTAAAATTTATAATTTAGATATAGATTGGGAAGAAGGGAAGTCATACACGCCAGAGGCGAAAGCGTTTGTTAGTTCTATGATGAAAATATGCCCTTATTATAGATCATCTACTAAAGCTAAGGGAAAACATATATTATTTAAAACTGATACGCCAATTCATAAATATAATCATAAATTATTTTCTAAGGGAGGTGATTTAACATACGAAGACTTAGAAATTCTTAGTGGAAACTGGGCGTGGGCTAAAAAAGATACTATGATAATTAATAACATAGATATACCCACATTATCGCTAAATGATTACAAACATATTATTAAGGATAATATAAAAACTTCTAAAACTAAAAAAACACTAAAACTAAAACCTCATATACCATCTGTGAATATAGAAAAACCTACTGATAGTTATTTATTTAAAAAAATGGATTTAATTAAGAGAGAATATTTAGATGATTACGATGTTTGGATTAAAATATTATTTAGTCTAAAATCATATAAATTATTAGAAGCTACTGAAACATATAAAATAGCTAAATATATATCGGCGAAAAGTGTTAAATTTAATATACCAGATTTTCATTCTAAATATGATGGATTAGTGCCGACAACTAATATAACTATTGGGACGGCTTTACATTATGCTAAAATTAGTTCGCCAAGCGAATATAATAAAATACGACTATCGGAAATGGAAACTCAAGATATAGATTTTTTAGGGAGTGATGAAACACTTGCTAAATTATATCTAAATGATAATTATAGTGATATAGTGTTGAAGGTTAATAAACATTTATATACATTTATCTCTAATAGTGAAGGAAGTGCTGAGGGACGCTGGGTCTTGGATACGACAAAAAATATTTTAAAAAATAATGTCGGTGCTTTCTTATCTAATTTATTCTTAAATTTATATAAAAAATTAAAAAGTCGCGATGATGAAGAACGAAATGCCGAACAAGAGGATATTATATATAAATTAACTGCTAAGGTGAAAAATGTGTCTAAAATTAATAGTGTTGTTGAAAAACTATTACATATAATTAGTGTTATTAATTATGATAATATAGAATTTGATACGAATGGTTATTTATTAGCGTTTAATAATAGGGTTTATGATTTAAAATCCCATAATTGGATTAAAACTATTCGTGAAAATTATATATTAACTACAACTGGTTATGACTGGGAAGAACCTACTGAAGAACAAATGGATCGGATAAAAAATTTATTTTGCGATGTGTTTGAAGATGAGGAAATTAGACTGGAATACATACATTTATTAGCGACTTGTTTATATGGAATAGCCGTTGAGAAATTTATTATTGCGAATGGTGATGGAGGGAATGGGAAGGGAGTTATTAGTGAATTAAGTGCTGCTGCTCTAGGGAATTATTATTATGGTGGAAATAATGCTGTTCTACTAAGTCCTATTAAAAATGGGGGAAATCCCGAGATTGCGAATATGGAAGGAAAGCGGATGGTCGTTTTTAGAGAACCGAGTGAATACAAAAAAATAGATTTATCTGTTGTTAAGGAACTTACTGGTGGTGATGATATAAGTGCCAGAAAATTATTTTCTAATGAAACGAAGGTGCGATTATGTGCTACTCATTTTCTTGAAGTGAATAAAAGACTTGGATTAAGTGGTGATTTAGGACATTCTATTATGCGAAGATTAAGAGATATTCCATTTAAGACAGAATTTTCTACTGATGAATCAATGATTAATAATGAAGATATGAGTTATGTTAAACGTGCTGATAATTATTATAAAAGTGATAAATTTAAACAGACACATAAATTTGCTATGATTAAGCTTTTAATAGATTATACTAAGTGTTGGGAGTTTGACGAAACAACAAATAATCCAAACAATTTAAATGTTTGCGATAAACAATTTGAAGCCAAAGAAATTACTGAGAGAACCCAACAATATATAGAAAATAATGATTCGGTGTTTGTTTTCTTAAATAGTCATTTTATAGAAACAAAAAATACTGATAAAGATTTATTTAGATTAAATGAGTTCTACCAATTATTTAAACACGGTGATTTTTACCAAAATCTAACGAAGAATGATAGAAATGGCGCTTATAGTTATAAATCTATTTGCGAATATTTTAAGACGAAGGGGAAATTACGAAAATATTATAAAGAGCGTGAGGATCGGACTGGAGCTAAATGGAAGGATAAATTTGGATATGGGAAAAATTTAAAAAATATAGTGAAGGGCTGGCGAATGAGAACGGCGGACGAAATAGAAAACGCTAGTGATGATGAAGATGATTTTTTGGAAGATTATTAAATGTTTAAATACTAGAGATATAAAATAGACAAAATAATATTATAATGATTATTTAAAGATAATATATGTAATATATATAACGATGCCTCGTAGTGAGAATAAGAATACATACCATTTTAAAGTGAATCAATCCAATAACAACACTTATAAATATTATCATACAGCAAAAAATATTACGGAAGATTTAGGAATACCACGATCATCAATATATAAAATTATTAATAGAGATAATGAAACTAAATATTACACATATCCATTTATTAATATAGAAAAGGTGAAAATAGCCAAACAAGATGTTATTAATGAAAATTATGAGCGAAGACTTAAACATTTACTTAAAAATAATTTAAACAATAATGATTGGTTAGAACAATAAAATCGTCCTTTTCGTCCTAATATTCCCGCTTTTTTTATTTTATTTTTATATTTATCTATATTATATGAGTGATATAGAAGAGATTTTTGAAGAAGCTGTCCCAGAACCTACTAAACGAAAAAAACAATTATCGCAAAAACAATTGGATGGTCTGGCTAAGGGACGGGCTAAAGTTGCTGAACGCCGTGCTGAAAAGAAAAAACTTGCCGAACAGCAAAAACATTTTGATGAGAAGATGATAGAACAAAAGGTTGAGAATAGAAAAAAAAAACGTGAAGCTATAAAAATTGATGAAGAAGAAACTTGGAGAAAAACTTTAGCTGAACGAAGTAGGAACAAAGTTAAAATACAAAATTTTAAAACGTTAAGAACTAAATATTTAAAAAGATGCCAAACTGCTGAAGATTTTGATGAATTAAAGGGACGATTAGACGAAATAACAGAAGATGATATTTTAGACAATGATAGGTTAAAAAATAAATTAATTAAAATGTTAGATAATTATAAGAAATGAGTAAATATGCTGAGGACTTACAATATGAAAAATATGAATTAACTAAAAAACCAGAAAAACCAAAAAGTGTAAATAATTATAAAATATTACCTTTAAAAAATTTGAAAAAAGAAGATGTGGGTGAAGAAGATTTTGATGTTCTACCAAATATACCATTTTTAGCCTATTGTATTGGAGCTGTGAAAAGTGGTAAAAGTTTATTTATGGCTAATTTATTTTTTAACCCAAATTTTCCATATAAAAATACTTTTGATGTAAAAATATTAATATCTAATACTGCTTATAATGATAAAATTATGAAACCTATTATAGAACAATTTGATTTTGTATTTACCGATTATAATGATGCCTTATTAGAAGAAATAATAACTATGATAGAAACTGATGATAGTGATTGTAAATATTTATTAGTGTTAGAAGATATTATAGGAAATGTTAATGTAAAAAGAATGGGTGGATCTATAGACGCTTTAACTGGATTAACAACTAAATATCGTCATATTGGTAATGAAGATAAAGAAGGTAAATTATCAATATTTATAATATCGCAGTATTTTAAATATTTAAACTCTATCCAAAGGCTCAACGCTAGTGCTTATTTTTTAATGGGGAACTCGCCCGAAGTTGAACTAAAAAAGATGTCTCAAGAAATGAGTGTATTTGGTGGTAGTGAAAAAGAATTTGTTAATATATACAAAGAGAGCAAACAAGAACCATTTGATTTTTGTTTTTTAAATATACAAGATTTAACGGCTCGTAGAAACTTTGAAGAAACCCCATTATGGGAAGCCCACACAGATAAAAAATCTGGAAAAGATAAAAAAAATCGGGAAAATAAGGACGAGGAGGACGAAAAAGATTTACAAGAAATTGATGGTGAAAAATATTAATAAAAAACTTTAAAAAAGTTTGGATCAAAGATGATAAAAAAATAAAAAAAAAATATATATAAATATATATGAGTTATTTTAATGAGATCAATGGCTATTTATCTAGTTTAAAAGAAAGTCAAGCAAATGAAGCAACTATGGCTAATGAAAATGCTAGTAAAAAAGCACAAAGTATAGAAGACAAATTTAGTTCAATCAATTCATCTATAGAAAGTGCTGGTGGTATATTGGTTGCTGGAGCGGAAGGTTGGTTTAAAGGGCGAAAAATATTAGAAAAATTAGGAAAAGCGGTTAAAGGTAAAACCCCTACAGCTGATTCGGGGGGAGCAAAGACGGGGACTGAAATAACAACCCCCCAAACCAATGGAAATAGTATGACTTCACAAACTAAAGATGCGACGCTTGGTGATAAACCACCTACTACAACGGATAGTGATTTAACTGATGCTGCCTTTGGAAGAACTATTAACACAAGTGCTGATGTTAGTGGTCGTGTTTCTGTTCCACGAGGCGGATTAAAACGAAATCAACCATCTACTGAACCCGATAATAACCCAGCACCCGAAGCCGATGCGGGAGGGTCAAGCTCGGGAGCGGGAGCGGGAGCGGGAGCGGGAGCGCCAGATGCCCCACTAACAGATATTACATCTAAAGCATCAAGTGCTTTAAGTCCCGATGATATAGATGCTATTAGTAATTTAAGAACATCGTTAAAACAATCCTTTAGTTTACAAACAAGATTAGGAGCTCCAGCACCAAGTTCATCCACAATTGCTTCACAAAGCACGGACACACGAATATCGGGTTTAGCCGATCAAGTAGCGGGCAAGGCACGAGCCACTAGCTCAGCAGCAGAAGATGCGTTAAGTCAAATTAAATCAACTACAAGCAAATTTGGTTTTAGTTTAGACAGACCGCCAGCAGCCACTCCAGCATTAGGAACGAAACCTCCAAATGGTTCTACAGAAGGTGGTGGGGGAAGTGGCGGTGGTTCAGCGGGTAATCAACCATCTACGAATTTAAAAGATAGTCTACCAGATGGCGATATCAAGGCTAGTGGAGATATGGACGGAATAACTAATAGTATTACATCACAGATAAAACAAAAAGGAAGTAAAATTTTACAAGATGGAGCAGATAGTTTAGGTGTTGATACTGATGCCGTTATGGGAGCAGCAAATGTGGCTTTAGATGGAATCCCTATTCTTGGTGAAATCTTTGGTATAGGAACTATGATTGCGGGACTAGCTCGTGATATAGGAGATAAAGGAAATGTAGATAGAAAGGCAGCCACAGCCCAAGATAGTAGTTTATCTTCGGCACGGGGAGCGGTTGATACTGGTAATGTTGCTTCAACTGGAGCAACTACGGCTGGTTCTTATATAGCTTAAATGACTTTATCACTATAACTTTTAGAAAAACAATTTTGGAGATGACCCGCTGTTCTTTTATGACGGCGTAATGTATCTTTTCGCATAGATTTTTTACAATCCTCACAAAAAACTATATCGTCTTTTCTTTTCTGTAATAAATTCTTCTTAATAGTATGGTAATGTTTTCTTAATCTTGCTCTTTCTTTTTCAAGGTTGTTATAATAATATTGCTTCTGTTTTTCTTTTAAAACATCACAATTTGCTATATATCTTTTGTGTGAATATTCTGCTGGAGTTTGTGTTGGGATATTTTTATTAATACATATAACTGGATTTTCCATATCGGCTTTATGGTTTTCAATATAGACTCTCTCTTTGGCTTCTAAATCTCTTCTATTAATATTATCGTGTTCTTCTAATACTTCATAATGTAAATCCCCTAATATATAATTGGAGTGAGTTTTATTATATTTAGTTGAATGCGACCTAATCCGTTGTGGTAAATTTTTTGTTGATCCATAATAGATTTTATCATCTGTTTTACTATAACATTTATATATAATTCCTTTTTTGAGTATTTCGTGTGAAAATTCGGCTTCAATCTTAATAGACATTTTATAATAATACTGAATATTATTTCTTTAAATAAAAAATTATATATATTTAAATTAATCCCAATTAATTACATATTTAATTGGCTTTTCGTCCTCCTCGTCCTTATTTTCCCGCTCTAAATTCTTTTTGTGGATTTTTGATTTTATATGATTATTAATATGTCCTCTACTTATTATTCTATCACAGACTTTACATAATATCTTTTCTTTTAAATAATCGGTATATCTAGTCATTTTTTAATATATACATTCATAATTATTTCTTTAAATAAATTGGGACATTATGTATTATTGTGATTATTTATTTTTAATATATTTTTTCATTTCAATTATTTTTAATTTTAACGCTTTATTTTCAGTTTCATATTTAATTATCATCTCTTTGAGTTCCAGCAATTTCTCTTCTATATCACCTACAACAATTCTAACATCCATAATTTATATATAGTTATTTTTTTCCACTTTCCATTTTTTTTCCTACTTCATTCGGAGGACAACGGCATATTTTATCTCCAGTTTTAGGACACTTTTTATGTTTTTTTTCGCCTTGTGGTGGCGGTGGGCTTGGTGGTGGGACTGGGACATCAATTCGTATTATAATACTACTATTTTCAGAGAGTTCGGGATTAGTTAAATCGGGATTTAATACTTTAACCTTAATATTTTGAATAGGTGTATCTTCATTTAATACTTGACTTATTTGACTTCCAGCAACGGGGATAAAATCTTGGTTAGATAAATTTGTTTTAGCCACAACGCCGAGCAATCCTAATGGATCTCCCTTAGATACAACATCTTTATACGTTGGGACTAAATCACTTGTAATTAAATAATATCCGAATTTTGATAGACTAGGGAGTTTATCGGCGGTTATTGGTGTAGGGTTTGCTTCAACATTAATCATAGTAGCCATCATATATCTTGACCCAACATAGGATTGTAAATTATCGCCATTATTATTTTCAGAATCATCATCTACTCTTGTTTTTCTCTGTGTTCGTGGTGTATTATAATCAAAATTATTAAAATATTGTATCGGAGTTGTAATTTCAGCACCGCCGACATATTTAGACATAGTCCCTTTTGTTGGATTATTTTGTGTAGATACTTGTGGGATTGTGGATATATCTAATTTAGTATTTGTTGTGATTCCCCTCATTTTTAAACCGCCCGTTTTATTATATTGTGCTATTGTTTCAAAATATTCTTCATCATTTAATTGGTCGTATGAAAATCCCAATTTACCCCATAAAGTTTTAGTTTTCCATATTTTTTTAGCTTGATTTTTAGATGTGAAAAAATCTTCATAGGATGCGTGTGATTGAAATGCTAAATCTAAAACTTTGTCCCCATATTTTAAGGCTGTTGATTTAGCAAAATTAAAACATATAACCCCGCCTATACGACTAACTGGGGTTTCTAAACAACTTCTAACTGTGCTTTTAATAGCGTTGGTTGTTCCTTGATTTACAATTGTATAAGTGCCACTTTGATTATGAGTTGATTGTGAATTTCTATCTACCTCAACGGCAAACTGGAAGTCTTCGCCTGGTCTATCTAATTGATCTTGAACGCTTGTAATAATAGCTTTTACGCCATTAATCTCTGGAAACCCAGCCCCCACTATAGTTGCTCCTACAGCTATATTATCAACTGAATTTTGGTTAGTCTCATTATTAAATAATTCAAATACAATATTTTTTCCCTCAACTACCTTCCCAGTATGAGGGGCTACTTGTCCCGCTTCACCCCATAAACTTTGTATCGGACCCCACGGGCTAATATCAAACGTCTCGGCAATTCGTTTTAATCCTACACCCACTTTTCCTGCCGATGGATTTTCATTCCCTAATAAATCGTGAGATGAAATCCTAAAACTAGAATGTAAATTATTTAATGTGAAAGCCGAACTATCAGTATCAAATTGTATATTTACTTCTGGTGCTCCCACCATTAATCCTCTTGCTCCAATCTGATAATCTGCTATATTTTTTAATTCCTCTCCCGATACACTAGTAAATTCAGCCCCAGAATATATATTGAGTTCAACTGCTCCAGTTTCCGCTAAATAAGGCTGACTCAAAACTATATCTTTATTACCCGTCCCACCAACAGAAGCTATTACAGTTCCTTTCATAATTCCTTTACCTTCAACTCTAAGTCCTGCGACTATAGCGTGTCTTTCACCAATTTCAAAATTTTTAGATCCTTTAGTCAAAAGAAGTGTAAATACTTGCCGATGATAAACTGGTAATTTATTATTATTTTGTAGAAAATAAATTGGTCCGTTGTCGCTATGTGTGTCGTCAGCTCTTCGGCTATAATTAATTTGTGTTGGTTGTTGAAAAGGGCGAAAATTTCCTATAACATTTGCGTAATCCCACGCTGGGATAAAGCAGTGTGTAGGTATGGTATTTTCGTCTTCTTCATAGATAAGTCTTCTCCACTGCCCATCGGGTGCGGGTCGCATTTCTAATGGCGTAATTTGATGTGTAAATCCACTATTTCCAGCATTTAAAGTTCCATCCCATAGTCTATTAGCTAATTGACTTTCAACATTAGATAGTGGTATAGTTGTGCCGTTTTGATATTGATTGTTTAATTGTTTATTTATAATTGTTGTTAATTGCTGAATTCCATATACCCCTTTTTTAATTGTTATAAAAGCAGATTGTGGTGCTGGCGTAACGAAATAATCAGCATTGTTAGTGAATACACACGGAATACCAGAAACCCCACTTGCTTCTATAGGAAATCGATTCATTACTAAATGTGTCCCATCTGTTATAGATATAATCCTAACTCCTATATCTAACCTCCCAGCCGTCGTGGTTGTTATACTCATACCAACTTCTAATCCCACTGTATTAACAGTCATAGTTTTATTATTAGCGAAAGTAGTTGCTCCTCGTGGTGTTAAGGTGGCTGTATTCTCTAAGGGTTTGAATGGCTTAGAGCTAAGTATTAATGGTGTTCCACTACCGCCGAGTTGAAATCCATTTAAAGCGTTATATGTATTAGTGGCGATACTTCCTTCATTCCCATTTAAAAATAATTTACTTCTTCCAGTATCTCCTAAATTATTTAATAGTTCATCATACAATAACCCCGTCGATCCTATATTGTTGTCGCTAAAAGAAACAGCTGCTGGGATACTCTGTTGATCTTCGGTTATATAAGCGTAATATTGTAGTGTTTCAACAATATCTTCTTCAAATTCTATACTCTGTCCCGTAATTCCTTTTTGATTTATAAAAGCATTTTCAATTGATATTTGACTTCCAGCAGAAGCTAAGATAGTATCATTTAATTTATAGTTCCATATATTAGTAGTTTCACTCTCATTGTCTTGGGCTGAATATCTATTAATATCTACGAAAAAAGATTTAGTAGTCATATATAATATATAGGACAGATAAAATTTAAAATAACTAAAATTAAATCAGAAAAGCGGGAAAATCGGGACGATTAGGACGAAACCATAACTTGTGTGCCCTTTGGTAATTTTTTAACAACAACAACTCTAGCGTGTGTTATGTAGTAGTCGACGTCCATTTCTCTTCGCATATCAATATCATTTCCTTGATAAGAGTTAGATTTAGGTTTTCTTTTGTATTTAAATATGAGTGGAGAGCCACTATTAATAATAGTTCCACCACCGACAATTGCGTCATTACCATTTCTAAGATCAACGCCGAGAGGTTTGTAATTAGAAGATAAACCTTCTGTAATAGGCGTGAGTCGTTGTTGGACTGAATTAGGATCGGTAAAATACATCGGTCGTGGGACTATCATATCACCATCTAATACATTAGACATTTTATCATATTGAGAAGCATTATTGTAAATAAATTGTGGGAACACATCTAAACCATTTACCTCTACATTATATTCTTCTTCATCAACACCATCTATAGCTTGACCTTGTAAAATTCTTCGATTAAGCCCGTGAGCCGATGGATTAACAATAACACCATCAGCAGTATTAGTTGCCCCACCACTCGCACCTCTCGCAGCACCAGTAGAAGCCATAAGTGTAATTTCATTACCAGTAGCTCCGACTTGAACTGATTTTACAAATGTATTTGCTTGTATATTAGTTCCAGTTATTTTAGCGTTTGCTGAAATACCATCAATAGACGAAACAGCGGTTAGGGTTGATGAACCGTTGGTTGATGTAAATGCGGCGAGATTAATAGTTGAACCATTTTTGTCTTTAAAATCAGTAAATCTTTTCATTTGAATAATATTATGAACTTCTTTACCAGTTTGACCTAATCTGTGTTCTACCTCTTGTAGCTCTTTAGAAGTTGATACGGCAGCAAGTTTTTTCTTAACAACAGCGATTTGTGGGAATTCAAATCTATATCCGCCACTACTAGAAGTTTGTTCTATATAATTATTAATAACCGATGACGGTGGTAATAAATAATCAACAACTAATTCAACTTCAGCAAATCCAACATTGGAACTCAAAGCCATATAGTCGGCGTGTGTGTGTGTCCCATCAAAAGTTTTACCAAGATTGTAAGCAAATCTATCAGCGAAATTCATTTCAAATTCTAATTGGATATTGTAATCCGTAAATAAGAAAAGAGGGAGCGACCGACCCTTTAAACAAGGGAAAATCATATTGAGTGGTATGCCGAATTTTTCATTAAGGCTTGTATCACTATTAATAGATAATGAATTAATTGTTTTACCAGTCCCATCAGCATTAGTTCCAAAATTCATTCCACTATTAGTTTCATCTAAAAATATTTGCCCTTGAACTGATGGTGTCCCATTTGGGGCTACTGTATGTCTCGTAACAGCACCATTTTCATTAACTTCTAATTCCATAGAATTACCTAAATAATGACCCATAACATTTCGCCGTTGTAATACTGATTGATTAAGATTCATAAGTGTAGCAATTCTATCAACATCTTGGCAGTTGTTTATTTCAAAATCACCGACTTTTAATACAGCGTTCTTAATACAACCTAAAGCACCATTCCACATATTAATACGAAGGTTTCCATTCGTTCCACTAAGTCTTTTTAATTTAAAAGTAAGCATAGAAGTCCCTTCAAGAAAACCGACATTTCTAATAGTATATTTAAATACTCGTGTTGAGTCTGTAGTAGAATTATTAGGTTCAATAGTTTCAGTTCTAATTTCACTCTGTTGCGGGACTTCTTTTAAACTATAATCAAGCATATCAGCAATCGTTCCACTCATTTTATATATTAATGATATATTTTATTTTTAATAATATTATTTTTCAATAAAAACTTTTGGATTTTTAATTTTCTTTTTTTTAAATGGTTTAGCAATTTGAACTTTTTTAATATCAATTGTTTTTTGCGGTTTAGCTTTAGGTGGTGGGTCTTTACAAACATCGCCATCAAATATTTTTTTAGAGCAAACTTTCTTATTTTTAAATTTAATATCACTATAAATACTATTCCACGCTTTTAATTCTATGGGATCAAAACGTTTAATTTTCATTTGTTCGGCAAGTGTGTTGGGGCGTTTAATCGGTTTATTCATATATTATTAATATATTTTTTCGTCCTTTTCGTCCTTATTTTCCCGCTATTCTCAAGCGTTCCCAGAAAAATAATTTTATATTATTAATTATAAAATATGAATAAAAATTCTACATTAAATCTTAGGGGGACTGGTGCTAAATTTAAAGATGATGATTATGAAACTCCAAGTTGTATTTTAGCAGATTTATTACCCTATATTAAAAATCATAACATTATATATGATCCATTTTATTGTAAAGGTTTAGTAGTTGCCGAATGGGCTAAACTTAATAAAATCTGTATAAATGAAAAAAAAGATGCCTTTAACAGAGATCATCCCGAATATGATATTTTAATAAGTAATATACCATTTAGTTTAAAAAAAGAAAGTGTAGAATTAGCACTAAGTCTTTCTAAGCCATTTGCTTTATTAATGCCGATAGATGCCTTAGGTTCTAAATGGATAAATAAGTTCTTTGATGACTTACAATTTATTATACCACACAAAAGATATAATTTTTATAAAAACGGGGAGCTTGGAAGTGGCTGTTGGTTCAATACGATGTGGATTACACACGGTTTAAATTTAAATGAAAAGATTATAAAACTTTAAAAAAGCGGGAAAATAAGGACGAAAAGGACGAAAAATAAATTATGGTTTAGTTATTGTAAAATTAATTACTGATCCACTTAATTCATTACTTAATTCATTAGTAATAGTATCTCTGATTTCTACATCTAAATTATTAATTACCATTTTATTATTATCTAAATCTAAAATTTTATTAATGCTTGGTTGAAAAGTTCCAATTATAATATCACCACTACCCATATTAACTATTTCACTATCAGCAAAAGGCGTGGGGACATCATATAATATTGGTTGGACGAAGCCTACTGAATTTTTATTTCCATTAATAAATGATTTTTGTATATTTTTATAACATTTTATCGGCAAGTTTTTAAGATATATAGAATATGATGTATCCCTTACTATTTCGGCTTCTTCTCTTGATACTGATTCAACATTATCATCATTAGTATTTGGATCAATAGATGGGGTTTCACCAACGCCCACATAGTTCGCCAGTTCTTCGCTAAATTCCATTTTATATCTTGCTATAAAAGTGTGGGGATTTTGTGCTGTCGCATTATTATCTGTTTTCTTAAATCCACACATTCGTATAAATTCAAAACCTTCACCAAGCTTCTGTGCCGACATAATTAAATTAAATGGGATACTCGCATTAATTTTACTTATTTTTTGAGCGTTAGTTCCAGTCATTGTTGCTAAGCCATTCATACCACCACAATTTTCAGTAAAAAAACTTCTTTGGATCGCTCCAGTCGTTCTACCTAAGCTTCTACTATCCCATACCAAATTACTAGTTGAATGTCCCGTAAATCCAATCATATTATATATTCTAAAAAACATAGTGCTTAATCCCCCAGATGTTGCGTTAAGTCTACCATTACTAGGCATCCAATATGTTTCAATTGCGAATTCAGCGTGGGCTGTAGCAGTGTCCGTTCCCGCTGGATAAATTGCGGATAGACTTTGACTAAATACTTTTTTCATACCTTTAAATTCATCATTCAAATTACCAATATGAGGCTGATTCGCAGCGTTTTTAGTTTTCATATAAATATTTAATCTGTTTGGCGACCCTCCACCAGCACCCGTTATTTCAAAAGTAATGTAAGCACCAAGCACAGAATCAACTGAAGCAGCAAGATTTCGTGTAGCGAAGGTTGTTTGTGTTGTTCCCTCCGTAAATATTGCTGGGTTAGTCATAGCAGTTCCGTTTGCCGAATTATTACCAGTAGCACTAGTTCCTTTTGTTAAAGCACTAGTATTGCTTGTTTGGCTCGCAGTCCAAGTTGAATCAGCAATCTCTTTAGAATACAACCCGATTGATGCTGCTTGCTCCCACGTGTCTATAGCTCTATTACATCTAAAATGAATTAAATTTCGGTTGTCGCCAGTGTCTGGACTATTGTAATTAAAATTGTAATGTTCTTGAGATAAAGCATAATTATCATAAAAAAATAAACCTCCTGGTGCTGCCGCAGATGTTTTTTCATAAGCATTGTTATTTGCCGCACCTCCGCCAACTACATCGGCAGTAGATAATGTTATATCATTTAGTAGCAATTGTGGGGGGAGTTGAGAATATCCTATACGAATTAAATTTTTTTGTTTTTCATTAACTTGAACTCCAGTATAATGAAAGAATTGTGTGGGTTTATCTGTATCTCTGAGCTGTAAAGCATCAAAAGAAGTTTTAATTCTATTATCCAATTCAAGAACAGAATATCCAGCTTTTCCAGTATCGGGATTAATTTTCGGTATTGTTATAACACCATCATTATCTAAAGTCATATTGGAATTAAATGGGGCTACGGGTTTTAAAGGCGGTTGTGCCCCTAACAAAGATAATGTAATAGTTTGATCGCTATTAAAAAAAATATTGCCATTTCTTTTAAATTTAGCAAAATTTAAATTTACTTTAGAACTAGGCTCTATAATAAGTGGCTCTTTAAATCTAACTGAGTAGAGATGTCCGTTGTCTTCTGGAGATACTAAATTTACACTCGTCATTTATATATATTTATAATATTTTAATTTAATATAATGGAAGAATTGATTGATAGATTAAATGGTAGTGAATTAATAATTCAGCAACACGAAACTAGAGATGAAAAAGTAAAAGAGTTTTTATTCCTCTTAGGTGAGATACTAAGTGAAGCCGATGAGTTCAGCACAGCATCTCTAATAGAAAGAATTGAAAAAGAATATATAAATATATTAAATTCCCTTGAAGGTATTTAGTATTTGCGGATCGTCGCAGTATGATATTGGTTTTTCAATCGTCCCCATCGTCCCGATTTTCCCGCTTTTTATTTCATTATCCAAAAAAATAATTTCGTGATAGTTAAAATCGAGCAATCCCAAATCAATATTATGATTAAGAATCTTTTTCCTTTTTGTCTTAATTGGATCAATTCGTATAAATCCATCGCACAATCTCTTTTTTTTACTCTTAACGTTCATAGTCATTCCACGTTCTTCTAATTGTAATTTCATTAATAATCTTTTAGCACCTTCTCGCCTCATAGGTCGCCGAGTTATATATAATCTATTATCATATTTAGCACATAATCTTTTCCCATCTTTACGTCCAACTTTGTATCCATTATTAATTTTATATATCTTATAATCCATACTTATATCTAATATTCTTTTTTTGAATAATAATTATATTGTTTAGCATTAGCTATGACTAATGGAGATTGTTGGACTCCAGCCACAACATCTTTTATATCATCTTGGATTGTATCAACCCATTCATTAACATCATCTACTTGTTCTACAATTTCATTTAAACTACATTTACTTTTACAACAAAAGCTAAGTTTGATCCTATCTAATAAATCTTTAAGTCCCATAATATTAATTAATATTTTTTAACTCTACCTTTCTTTTTTTTCTCAGCTATGGCTTTGGTTTTAGCTTTTTTTGATAATTCACTCATAGTTTTAGGTGTATCTTTAGTAATTCTTTTTGTAGGTCTAAATATAGTTCCGCCTTCTTTATAAGTTTTTTTACCTTTTTCAGTTCGCCAATCTTCCTTAAACCAGCGTGTAAGTCCTTTCTTAGGTTTTGCTCCACTATAAGTTCCTCCAGCTGCTTTATACGCTTTTACTATTGCTCCACTTCTGTAGGCAGAATGCTTTGGATTTTTAGCTACAATTTTAGCCTTAACTCTATTATATAATGTTTTATTTTTGGGCACAGCCATAAATATAACTCTGAAAATAAAAAAAAAAAGCGGGAAAATAAGGACGAAAAGGACGAAAAAAATTTTTTTATACTTTGATCCGAACTTTTTTAAAGTTCTTACATAGTTTTTACAAGAGTTTTTAAGTTAAGAACTGAATTATATTTAACGAATGACTGGACTAACTCCGATTTATTACGCCTATCAACTGGTAAACTGGTATTACCAGCATTAACGCCCGAGAACACTGTATTTGAATAATCCCTATTAACATAAGCCATAGAATTACCAATCCCATACGTGTAATCAACGCCAAGCCCTAAGAGTTCGGGAAACATCTGTGATCCAACACCATCAGTATTAGCGATGGCTGCCGTCCCACCACCAGCCGATCCAGTCCCACGATAATTTGTGGCTCGGTCTTCGTAATCGGCTTGTTGATTTAATTGACTTCGTTGAAGAGTTGCTGATGATTTAACTGCTTCTTTACCACCAAGCAAGGCTCTTTCAAAATGTTTTCGTAATTCAATATCACCTAAATTGTTTTCATATTGGGTCATTTGCGACATATTTATAGCACCCGTTCCGAGTTCAACACTCGATTCAAAATTAGGTTGGGCTTTCAATGGGAATGTAAATGGAAATCTTAAATTATCTTTTTTGTGTTCTATTTTTTTCATCCCAACTGGAAATCTGAAATTGTTTTGCTGATAGTTAAGGTTATTAGTTTGGTCTTTATCTAAATATAAATTACACATTGCTTTTACAGAATTGAGTTGGGGGGTATAAGTGTTATTATCCTCGTCAGCGTGTAAATCATTTAATAGATTTATTTGCGAATTCATCATAAGATTTGGTGGATAAGCCGATAATTCTTGTGGGGTTGGGATCACATATCTACCCTCTAATTTTAAATTACGAAGACAATACATTTTATTTCTAGTATCAGCCCCAACTTGACTAGCGATCACTGAGTCCCTAAATCGGTTGTGTAATACAGCACTATCTGGAGCAAGATGGAGTGTTAAGAGGAGTCCATTTGTATAGGCAGAACCTAAATGAATATTTCCACTTTGGAGCATATCAATATCTAATTTAATACTAAAATGAACCCCAATTTCTTTATTATTATTAATTTTTAATTCTTGTTTCGTTTTATCAGCCACAATATTCATAAGTCGGTTTTGATGATTGGCGTGAGCGCCTAACGCAAGACTTCTGTTTGGCGCTACACCCCATAAATAATCCTCGTCATTATTAGTATAAGCTTCGCGAAGGGACGCATATGATGAATAATTATGGATATTAACTAATTCAGTATTAGTTTTTTTTGTTTGAATTACAACTTTATCAATAACATTATGAACCCCCCCGTGATTTGGAATATTAATTGCGGTTTCTGGAGTCATATTCGCACCATTATCATTATTAATATTAGTGTAATTAGTTTCTCTACCAAAACCTTCATTAGTGGAACTATCCTTAATAAAGAATTGACCCGACAATACTAATGAATTTACTTCTAATAGTTTTTCTATTGCTGGTAGTGAAAATTTAACAATTGGGTTGCTCTCTTTAAATGAAAAACCACCTTCAACGCCATTAGCCCCAGCACTTTGTAATGGATTATCATTCAACGGAGAAATACTAAAATAATTCTTTTCAATCGGCATTTTATATAATATAAATATAAAATAAATTTAAAAATAAAATCAAAAAAACGGATTGCTTATAATACTAATTGTAAATTATCTTTATTAACCATAATAGATTTAACTGAGAATACCCAATTAACCATTCGGCAATTAGATATGGCGACACCACCATTTGGAGTTGAGGATCTTTCATTACTAAATCCTAATCTAATCTGGGGTTCGGCATCTTTTAAATTATATACGAATTGTTCGCCCCTAGCAAGTTCTCTGGCGTGTAGATAAGTGTTAGTATAATCAGTTAGATTTCCACCACGCCCATCACCGAGTCTTTTAACATTTAATCCTATAGATGTAAAGGCTTTAACAACTTCATTATAATTAACTACTTTATCATTTTTTGCTTGTGGGTTATAAGGTTTGAGTGGATAGAGTTTATTATTAATAAAATATTGGACGGAGTTTAAAAATGTATTGTGTGGAGGCTGACCTAAATAATAGTTTGGGGCGTAAGCGTCGTTTTCACCTAAAGCTCCACTAACCTTAATATAATTTGTAAATATACATTTGGCTGCCGAGGCGACACTTGTAATTTCACTCTGATGAGTTCGGCTAGTAGATGGTAAATTATCTAAAAAGCAATCCCACGAGATAAAATCATATTGACTTTCTTTTACAATAGATTTAAGCATTGCTGGGGGTGGGACTACTTGAAGCACTTTTAATTCTACATTTTTTAATTTATATGATGGCGTTGATGGTTGGAAAAATAATTTAAGACCCGTCGTTACGGCACCAATATTAGCGTCAGTATTAATTACAACTTTTTTATTTTTAACATTAACTCCAGCTCCTGCCGCATCACTGCCACGATGAAGACCAGCAACCACAATAGCTATATCTGTATTAGCAGTAGCACCGCCAGTTCCCCTAACAAACATTTTAGCCCCAACAGCAATACCAAGAGAAGCGACTTCGTCAACATCATTAGTAAGAGTTATGACTCGGTTTCCAGTTCCGCCGACACTTGCGACATCAATACCAGTAGCGAATGTAGAAGCTTGAACTGGAGCATTAGTTCCTTTAATTCCATTTCCACTATAAATATATTGTAAAACCTTTTGATTTTCCGCAAATGTAATTTCTAATTTAAGACCACCGAAGAGCAAAATAGGCGTAAGTTTTTCACTAACACCAAAATGGCTGAAAATTCCAGATTTAAGTGGGATACAATATTTTCGGGCTGTAAATTTTTTAGCTCCCATCTCACTATCTTGTATAGCATCCGTATCATCTTGTGTGGCTAATACTGTATCAGCACCAGACGAAATTTGAGAAATAGCTAAAGCTCCTAAGTCATAACACGAGCGAGGCATACTAGCCGATCCATTAGCACTAATAGTATTTAATTTAGTTGTTGACGATGATACAGCATTATAGGCACGACAATTAGCATCTGTCCCTTGTTTAACTTGTATATGTTTATCATCTTCTTCTAAATATTGATTTTCCAATGAAGCCCATAAATTATAATTAGTAAGACTTTCTAAGAGTTGACCGTTAGATAATGAATAAATATCCATTCTTTCTATTACAGCTGACGCCCCCGCCGTTGGAGGCAATGAAGCCACACGAGAATTAGTATCAGTGTTTAACATATCAAATGATAAATAACAATCACGACCTTTTATAAAGCCAATATCGGGATTAATTGTAAAATTTGCTTTTTGTTCGGCAACGAACTCACTTCCATTATCAGCAACAAGAGCAACGAATTTTGAATTTTCGGCAACAGACATTTTATAATATATATAAACATTTTAATTTTTAAAATAAAATATTTTATAATAATATAAAATGAGTATCAAAATTGAAAAAGAGCCTATCTATAATCAAATAAAAAATACATCTAGTTCATTTGATAATTTAACTCTAACGGGAATTGATGAATTAATTGCTGGATCTGGAAATATATTAGGACACAATCAAAGTAATGTATATATTGAATTTAATGGTGTTGTTGCTCTTCAAATAGTTAGTAGTAGTGCTGCTGATACTGCTGCTGGAACGGGTTGCCAAAAAGTTAGAGTAAGTGGTTTATATTGTGATTCGGGGGATAGTCTAAAATATAAGACTAGAACTGCTATATTTAATATGGCTGGAACTTCAAGTGCTTCTCTCGTCAGTGGTTCAACAAATTCGTTTTCTATAATTAATAGAGTCGAAATGATTGGTAATGGATCTGGAAATACTAATGCTGGTAATATTAGTATTAAAAAATCTGGGACTTCATCATTAATGGGATTTATAAAAGCGGGGCATTCTGTATCAAATACTTGGATTCGTGCTGTATCTCATTCACACGATTTATTAATTAAGGACATTCATTTATCATCAATGGCTCAAACAGCAACTATGATAAAAATATATACACAAAGTCTTAATAGTGGTTCAAAAAAATTAGAAACACAACTAGTAATTAATGATAAAACATCCCATATAGATCATCAAATTAATTTAAAAGTATTATCAAATCACGTGGTTTATGCTGAAATTGTGCCTTTAGAAACTATAACTGGATCTAATTTTATAACTATGAATGCGTCATCTCTTGTTATTTAAACTTTCTTTTTAAATTTAAAATATTTTATATATATATAAAATGAGTATTAATGGAACAAAAATTTTAGCTTTAAATTCAGCGGGAAATGCTCTCGCCCCATTAAAAGTAAATTCTGCTGGCTTACTTCGTGTAGTCGCAGAGGCAACTTCTGTAAGTGCTAATCAAATTGATTTAAATACAGA
>JGI24003J15210_10000275_pt1 | contig 22087 bp, 11 predicted proteins | sample LinPmetageLP28_FD_15210 | JGI IMG/M metagenome (IMG submission 15210)
AAAAGATCATATCTTTCCTTTATTCCTCGACGCTGCTGCTGTAACTACAGCGGCTGCTGGGGCGCTTCCTGTTACAACCAGCTACAACATTGTTGCGCCTGCAACCGCTAACGTTGCTTACAGTGTTGCTGATGGTACTGTTCCAGGCCAAATGATGGTTATTATTGCAAGTACCGCTAGCGATGCTGTTATTACTTTTACCACTCCATTCAATGCAGCAGCAAAAGTTGTTCATCTGGATGAGATTGGAGAGCAGCTGACCGCTATGTGGAACGATTCTGCGTGGGTTCTTCTTTCGGGAGAAGAGGCTACATTAGTCTCGGCTTCCTAATATAAATCGGTAACTGAGCGGGGAGAATGGCTCCCTACTCTTTTACTATCTTTACAAAAAAACTATGATTAGAAATGTAATACCCTTTTTTTTAGACAAGCCATCTAAAGAGGTTAACTCCACTTATACGTGGGACGGATCTACTAGCTTTATTGACGTTAAAACAACATCAGGTGCCGTAATTGTAACCCTTCCTCGTGAGTTAGCGAGTGGTGATAAGATTCAGCCAGGCACACTCGTTTGTGTTGGAAAAAGCGGTTCCAACACAAACCAAGCTATAGTAGTTTTAGCGAACGCTAATGCGTCATTGGATCCAGATTTCTACATTTCTCATATCATGAACCCTTTTGGTGTCGGTTGTTTTATGTTTAAGAACGATTCTGAGGGACTTGGACAATGGGTAGTTCTTTCCTCGGACACTCCGTTTACGGGAGGAACTGTCAGCGAAAGTGTTCTTTTTAATAAGGAAATTAAAATGGATCTTTCCTCCGTAGTCGCATCGACTGGGACTACGGCAGGCGACGCCGCTGATGTTAGTTTTGTCCAGCCCGCACAGTTGGTTTCGTCGGATGGCGCCACTAAAGGAGTTAAATTGTCGGATGAAGCTAATGAATCAGTTTACAAATTGATAAATACCAGCGCTGTTGCCATGAAGGTGTATCCTGATGGAACGGGCAAGACAACAATTAACGGTAGCGCTAGTTACACCTTAGCCGCCAATGCTGTGGTAGATGTCATTTATGACAATTCTACTGCTATTTATATTGGCTAATTAGACTTAGAACTTTAATTTAATTTTATTATGAATCAAACAACTAAGCGCCCGCAAGGGCGACCAAAAAAAGCTGCACCCGCAGTAGCTGTGGCAGAAGCCCCAGCAAAACAACAGCCTAAGAAGAAGGCTATTCGACGTCAAGAGAAGGTATCCGCCACCCAGGAATACAAAGCCAACGGGAGCGGTGCTGTAATGATGCTTATGCAGAGCGGCATCACTGTGTACGACGAAGAAACAGGTATGGTGCGAGAGATTCGCTATTGCGAGAATGAAAACTCTATCTGGAAAGATGAACAAGCTGATCGGTCTGTAAAGACCCCAGTCATCTTCCGTATGGGTAGACTATTCGTAAACGAACGACAGCCTAACCTCCGAAACTTCCTTGAGATCCATCCTGAGAACAAAGAGAACGGAGGCAGCCTGTTCGAGCTAGTAGACAACCTAAAGAAGGTTGAGGTAGATATCGACAACGAGTTCCTCGTAAACGATGCTATTACTATGCTTCGAAATAAAGAGCTTGATGAGCTTCTAGCTGTAGCCTTGGCGTATGGGATGGACATTGACCGCCCTACCTCTGAGGTAAAGCATGACCTGCTCCTCAAGGCTAAGAAGTCACCGAAGGTATTCATCGAGTCATTCGATAACCCAGTCGTGGCTATGAAGTCTAAGATTAGACAAGCAATTTCTTATCAAATTATAAAAGCAGGCAACGATGGAGTTAAGTGGTTTGACACTAACAAGCATATTGTATCCGTGCCTTCTGGACAGGATCCTGTTGATGTTTTTGTTCGTTATTGCATGACCGAGGCTGCTGTCCCCGTCGTGGCAGAGATCGAGCGACAACTGGACTGATTCCATATATATATATCTGAAATAGCCTCCGAAAGGGGGCTTTTTCTTTTTCGTATATTTGCTTTATGGCAAAGACAATGGGAGCTAGTGTAGTAACCGTATATGAAGCAGTGCGTGATCTCGCTAACAAGGATCAGCAGGGCTTTGTTACGGATAATGAGTTTAACTCATTTGCTAGAGTGGCTCAGCTTAATATATTCAATGCGCTTTTTGACGAGCTCAAGGATGCAAGGAGAATGTCTAGAAACACCTTCAATCCAAGCAGGGACAAAGACAGAAGAAAAAGAATTCTTGAAGACCTTTCTTCGTTTTCCACATCGGCTACCATTACAAAAAGCTCTGAAGTATTTAACATGACTGCCGACTCAGGCGCTGACATGTCTAGAATTATTAGCATAAGTACTGCGGGAAGCGTATTGTTAGACCAGTCTACCGTAACCCCCATTGATATTTGTTATGACGAGGAAAAGATAGAAAGAATACTCATCAGCAATATTAGCGCCCCTACAGAAGATTTTCCTGTAGCCCTTGTTTCGGATGACATTCACGTGTTCCCCACATCAATAAACAAGATCAAGGTTAGATACTACAGATTCCCTATGGGAAGGTCAAGCACGGGCGCAACATCAACCACAGCTGTAACTTACACCACCAGTGGTTCTAGCATTGATTTTGAGCTTCCAGAGCATTACGTTTCTGATTTGGTTTATGAAATAGCCAGAATGATTGGGGTTAACTTGAGGGACAACGACGTCATCACATACACGGGGCAAGAGATGGCGAATAAGAAACAAGCAGAGACACTATAATGGCTAGAAATACAGTACCTCTTAATCAGATCATAAATGACTTCATCATCACTCTTGCTGATGATGATTACGCTGGAAACGCTTCTGACGTCCAGGTCAGAACTCATGCTTTGCGAGGTATTCGCGAAATGGGATTTGATACGTCTAAAAAAATTCGCTCTTTAGCCCTTACCATAAACAGCATAAACAATACCGTTGAGCTTCCAGACGATTTTGTAGATTGGAGCAAGGTTGGTGTGGTTGGCTCTGATGGGTTGGTCTATGTTCTTGGGGAAAACAAAAACATAAACTACTCCCAAGCTTATTCTGATATTTACGGGGCAAAAGCCCCTACGTCTTCTACCGCAGCTGATAGCGACGGCGACGGCGTTTTCGACAGGATAGAAGATAAGACGTCTACAGCTGGTTCAGTTGAATCAACTGATTTCAATTCAACGGTATTTAGGGATTACTACTACGGTAATCAAAACGCTATTTACGGAGCTGGAGGTGGCAGGTATAGAGGTGAGTTTAGGGTTAACCTAGATCAGAACAGGATTGAAATTAGCCCAATATCTAATGTGTCAGAAGTGGTTATTGAATATGTAGCTGATGAAGCTAGATCTAAAAACCCTTCGGTTCACGTATATCTCGAAGAGGCGCTTACCTCTTATATGTATTACAGAATAATTGAGCGTAAAGCCTCCGTTCCAGCCAACGAAAAAGCTAGGGCTAGAACAGAATATTACAACGAACTCAGAAAAGCAAATGCTCGTATGAAGTCATTTACTAAAGAAGAGGCGTTGAAGACAATCAGAAAGAATTACAAACAGTCACCTAAGTTCTAATGGCGGTTGATAAACTGATACCACGCTTCCTCGTCAGTGATGAGGACGAGCGTTTGCTGAAAGAGGGCGCCATGACCGACGCTCTCAACGTAACTATATCTGAAAGCGGAGACCAAAGTGAGGGTGTGTTAAAGGCCATGAAAGGCACCATAGGGGCTAGTGCCTCTACTGGTGCAGACTTGGTGGCGAGCGGAGATCCAATAACAGCAATAGGTAGTGTTTCAGACCATGTAAACGGAAAGATATACTTTTTTGTAGCGGATGATACTGGATCCACTCAAGACGCTATATATCAGTATGATACAGCAACCGACACTTACAAGTCTGTTTACAGGAGCTCTTACTTTAATTTCAATCCCTCCGATCCCGTTAAGGCCGATATAGTAAGAAGAGACTTCGACGACAGCGGAAGCCCTCAGACTGTAATCTATTTTACAGACGGGGTAAACCCACCTAGAAAAATAAACGTTGACAGAGCCCTAGAAGGGGACTATGGGGTTATGGAGACTACTGGTCATTTAGATTTTGCTTTTCAATCAATAAAAGCAGCCCCGAACTTTCCACCCACATTTAGGTTTGAAACAGACTCAAGTGTAGAGCTTAATAATTTTACTAAGGACACCTTTCAGTTCGCTACGCAGCTTATATACAACGATGGTGAAGAGTCTGCCCTGTCACCATACTCTAAATTAGCGTTTTCTAAATCGGTTACCTATCAAGGTATGCCTAATAGTTCTGGTAAGATAAACGATAATAACGTTTGTAAAATTATAACGAACTGGTCTCCATCTCCATTTGACCTTAAGCATGTCGCTGACGTTGCGAAAATAAGGCTGTTGGCCAGAAGTGGTAATGATGGTGTATTTTTTAAAATAGATGAGTTTAATCCAAACGCATCAATTTCTAGGAATATATATGGGGGTAATGTAAATATATTCAACAATATATCTCAAGAGTATAAATGGTACAATGAAGGTGTTTATGCATCTGTAGACCAGACAACAGTAAATAAGATGTTTGATAATATCCCGTTTACCGCTGAAGGTCAGGCTGTGGCGGGAAATAGGTTGTTTTACTCTAACTACACTGAAGGCAGGGATAACGTTGATACTAGCGTTAGCATGACCGTAAACTATGAGAAACCACTCAGCAGTTCAACGGGTGACTATACAGGAACTGCTTCTTCTATAATTCAAGAAGCTACTGGGGGGTCTGGAGACAACGCAACGGGCGTGGCTAATAATGGAGATGTATTTATAAACCTAGTTGGAGGTGGGATTACCTGGCCTGATGGTGCGACAAATGCGGCTGGTTTGGTTCCAGCGGGAACCACGACAACTATATCTTTTAACTACAACCCTCAAGGGTTTTTTTACGGAAGCCCATACGCTACTCAGCTAACTTGTGATGATCCAAACCACTCTGGATCATCGGGATATGAGGCAAATAGGTTCACCATGAATCTGGGTACTGGAGCGGGCGACGGACTCCACATAGATCTTGGAGACGCAAACGCAAATGTATCTGCCACCATTACTAACGTAGAAGAAATAACAGTTAGTGCTTTGGCTACGCTGTTTATGAATAAGTTTACGGATGAGGTTACCGCTACAAAAAATTACAATATAGCCAACCCTCTTATCACTGGTGTTGTCACAAGCGGCAGCGGTACGTCTAACTTCACTGCTAATTCGATCGTTGCTTTCGGTGCCGACGTAGTTGTTTCTTATGCTTTTGAGGCTGACGTTAGCGGGTCTGCCGATGGCGACTTTGTTTTAAAGCCATACATAACGAACGCTACGTTTACCAACCCTACTAATAATAGCGGTGAGTTTTCTATATACTCTCAATCTTTTGTTTCTTCAGATGAGCAGTCTGATTTAAACTACACAATATCAAATACGACTTATCTAAATCAAGAAACAGCAGATTCAAACGCTTTAACTAGCCTTAGGTCATTTAAAGCTGGGTGTACTCATGACCTCGGTATTGTTTACTTTGATAAGTTTAATAGGTCAGGATTTGTAAATAAGCTGGGCTCTTTTTATGTAAAGCCTTTTTCTGCTAGATCGACTGATGAAGAGGGTCCTGTTTCTGTTACCTTAACGATGGCTAACCAACCACCTCCTTGGGCATCAGCCTGGCAGTTGGTTTATCCTGGTGCGTCTACTTATGAAAGCTTTGTTACTTACACCACTGGGGGTGGATATGTACCTACAAACCCTGATCTGGCTATACCCAGCACCGCCGATGAGATCGCTGCTCGCGCAGTAACGGGCAAGAAGCATATCTATGTTTCTTTGAACACGCTTGAGAAGTACAAAACCGAAAAAAGCTCCTTAAGAGACTATTCTTTTACTGTAGGGGACAAGCTAAGAGTTATTTCTTATGATTCTGATAATGATGCCACTCCAGATATTGACTATGTTGAGGCTAACGATGGGTCTCCAGTCGAGTTTGATATAATCGGTGTTGAAATCCTTGGTACTTCGGACAATCCCCTTGCTGGTAGTGCTGCTGCGGCTGATATACCAGACCATTTGAAGGGAACCTTTCTAGTGTTAGAGGCTCCAGCCGTTGAGTCTAACTTGCAGGTAGACACTAACAGCAACGGCGCAGTCGACGCTGGATTAAAGTTCACTGGGTGGGATTGGTTTACACTAAGCAATACCGCTTATCCAGACAATACAGCTGCTTCTCAGGCAAACTACTGGGGAAGAAATAGCTTGGTGGAAATACTTACGCCTAGGAAAACCGTTTCCGATCAGGTTTATTACGAAGTGGGGGAATCTCATAAGGCTAATGTATGGGGAGGTAAATTCACCACTGAGCACGGACCTACTATAACACTTACGGAGGGAGATGTCCACTGGAGGCAGATAGCAACATCTACGGCCTTCTATGGCAGCGACTGGAGCTCTCAGATCAACGACCCCGACACATGGAGGTTCGAAGAAGCCTGGGTGGAGACTAGCGCGGTATCTGATTTCTTTTCTTCTAAAGACTGGAGCAGGGGAAGGCCCCATGTTGCTTTTGAGCGATCTGCTGAAAGAAGGGTTGAGAATGGAATTATTTTTGGAGATGCTTACGCAGAGGATGTTGAGGTCCTTTCTCTAACTTCTTTTAATCCTAGTTTAGGAAACTTCGATTCTGTTGAGTCCTCTTACGGTCCGTTAAGGTATTTAGGTAACTATAACGATGACTTAGTTGGCCTTCAGCAAAACAAGCTCAGTTTAATTCCAGTCGGCAAGAATATAATCGAATATGCAGGAGGATCAAGCAACGTGGCTATTTCCACAGACGTATTAGGCCAAAAAAGATATTCTACTGGTGACTATGGATGCGGAAACAATCCAGAAGCTGTTTTGATAAAAGATAATACGGTTTACTTTGTGGATAAGTCTAGGCAAGCTGTTTGCGCTCTTTCAGGGGGACAGCTAACACCTATATCTGAGAAGAACATGAGTTCTTTCTTTGAAGACTTTTTCTCAGTTTCGGCTACAAAATATGTAAGTGGATATGATCCTAGAGATAACTTCTACTATATAACTAGACTCACCTCTGACGGAACTAATCAATCGACTGTTGGTTATGACGCAAGTAGAGGTGTTTGGCAAAGCAGGTACAGCTTCACCCCAGACGTATATGCAGATTTAGATAACATGATGTATAGTGCGAAATACAAAGACGCCACAACAGACTTCATGTTTTGGAGGCACGATTCGTCAAATAGAAACGTTTTTCACGGTGAAGCCGTCGCCGCCTCTTCTTTTCAAATGGTTTCAAAGCTTTCGCCCTCTAAAGTTAAAGTATTTAAATCTATCTCTATCGAGGGTGATGGATCTACCAACGGAAACTGGGACATAAGTCCAGGTATAGCCACCGACCTTGGTCAGTTGTCTGGAACCATAACCTTATTCACAGAAGATAGAGAGGGTAGCTACTACGCTGCAATACCCAGAGATACGTCTAGTAACAGCACGAGTGAAAATGTTTATTTAGGCAACTTGACCGCCTCTAACGGCAACACTACATTCACTTCAAGTAACGTCAGGATAGACAGGTTAAATATTCCCCTTGGTGTAGACGTGTCTATAAACTCTCAAACTGTTCAGATTAGCTCTGTATCTAAAAACAGCTTTACGTTGTCTTCGGCAAATCCATATATTCCTGGAGATAATAGGACTATGAGTGGTCCAGCAACAAACGGAGATGTCATGAGGGGTCATTGGGCAAAAATAAACCTAACAAACACAGCACTTGCTAACGGGGAGATATACTCAGTTAACGTTAACGTGTCCGATTCTAAGTATCATAGCTCACTAGGAGAACAATAACTATATTTGCATTATGCCAGCACCATTAATACCACTAGCTCTGCTAGCCGCGCCTACGATAATTAATCAGCAGACTGATAAAAAGAGACTTCAACGTGATACTGATCGAGTAAATAACAGATTAGATAGGCTGGGGGCTCAAGAAAAAGATCTTCTAGGTAAAAGACAGTACGGAGTTGGAAATTCGTACAATCAGTTTTTAGCTGCTTCAAAACAAGACAAAGCTGCTGATCTGTTAAGGCAACAAGCGTCACAGCAAGAAGCTGCTGGTATTGGTGCGCTGAAGGCTGGAGGCGCAAAAGCGTTGCTTGGTGGGTTGGGTTCTGTGCAAGGAGCGGCAGCCAATAAGATGGCTGGGATAGAGGCTGATTCTCAGGCCAGGCAACAGATTGCTTTAAAGGAATATGCAACGCAAGAACAGCTTGCCAGCGACCGAAATGTACGTCTTGCCTCTCAAGACTTAAAAAGAACTCAAGCTCTTCAGGATTTATCAAGATCTAACAGGGAGCTGTTACGGGGTGAAAAGAGAAGGCAGAAAAATGCGAGAACGGATCAATATATGAACATGGCGTCTCAGTTTCTCACTGGTAAGAACGGAGCCAAAGTTCCAGAGTATGTAGATGGAGGATCAAAAGTTGGAAACTTTCTTTTTGGAGAGCCAGGAGACACCGCTGACAAGAAATTTTTTGAGAAAGACAGAACCGTTGCTGCTGCTGGAGCCTTTTCTCAGGGGGTTAAAGAAGCTAGGGAGATGAGCAGGTATACTGGTCTTTCGGGAGGACTTCCTCAAGTAGCCCCCCAGACCGCTGAAGAGGAAGAAGAAGCGATTCAAAGAGATGAAAATAAATCTGCCACTGAGAATAATACAGCTTTTGAGCGAATTATGGGGAGGCGTCTTGGTGAAAATCTTAACTTTGAGGGCGGCCTAAACGCCACTAAAAAAAGGCTGCTTGAAAACACAGCTACAGACGAAAAAAGAAATGGCGGCGTACAGAAGACTCCTGGTAAGTTTTCTCACGCAACCAACCCAATAGACATTATGCGAGAGGGCTCTAAGATTGGAGAAATGACTGGGGGTGAATATATTTTTAACCCAAACCAAGCCAGAACACTAGAGGCCTTGGCTTCTAAGGGGGGCTCTCCCCTTCATAAATATGTAAAGGGTTTGCTAAAAGAATTTGACAAGAGATGAACGAAGCCTACGAGAATAAAAGAAGGGAGCTTATTAAGTCGATGGATTCTTCTGCGTCTCAAACAATGTTTGAAATGCATCAAGCTATGTCTGCTGAGTGGGCGGCGGCGCTTTCGAATAAGATTGACGACTTTGCTGATATGGGGAGCAATGGGGTAAGTATGTTTGCTCAGGTGGCCTCTCAGCTGACTCAGTTTATAGATGCTAAAGAAGAGTACTTTAAACAGAATTTTGGTTCTTTCGAGTCAGCTACTCCTTCTTCTCCTACCTTTATGGGGGCTATGCTAAGGTCTTTTGGTAATGCTTCAAATCCCGCAGAGTTTGATGCTCAAGGAGTAAAGGACGCTAAGGATCAAAACGATTACGAATCAGCCCTCAAATCTGTTAATACGGGGTATAGGTTCGGCTCAGTCACTATCGAGCCAGACGGGGTGTTTGTTGTGTTTAAGGGCTTGCCATCTAACATATTAGAAGCGCAGGATCCTGAGATGCCATTTGCACCTTCTTTGGTAGAGTTGCCTATTGTAAATGGAGCTGATTTCACTAAGCAAAAAGCCCCAACAAAGGTCATGGAAAGTGCTGAGTCCATCAAGTCCTGGATGCAAGGACAGCTTAGCGAAAACCCAGAAGCTTTAAAGAATTCAGTTAGAAACTATCTAGCGATACAAAAAGAACAAGGAAAGAGTATAACCGAAGAGGAGGTAATGGCTGATGAGCAACACATGGAGGCGGCTAAAATGCTGTACATAGAACAGGCTTCTTCTTTAGTTGCTCCTGAAGAGATGCCAACTCCAGAGAGAAATGAGGAAGGAAGCTCTGTTGCTATCCAAGATGAAGAGGTTTCTGGAATGACCTTCGCTGGTGGCGGTAGGTTTGAGTTTACCATGAAGGATGGGGCAAAGATGCCCGCTCAGATATTTAGAGACGTTAAAGATATGGATGGCGTGTCCAAATCTGTATTCTCTAGGTTCGAAGCTAAGTATGGATCTGGAGCTGCAAGAAAATTAGGTTTTCTGCTCAGCAAAGAGGACTGACCAAATTTGGTTATCTTTGTTGAAAATGATCACCTATGAGTCAAGAGTTTGAAAGCAGGGTAAACGAATTGGTTGTAGCACGGAATCTACCTTACAACGAAGCTGCTGAAATCGTAACTAGGAAGTTAGCTGAAGAAGGGGTTGAAGAAACCCAAAAAAAAAAGGATACAAATTCCGAGCCTTCGGGTGGGAAGTTCAGCTCTGTAGAACAGCCTAGCCTTCCCTTGACTGCGTGGCAGGTCAATCAAATTTCCGAAAACCCTGAGTTTGAAGAGGATATCATAAACACCTCAAGGACCGCAGCTGATCAGTCCGAGGTGGACTCGTTAAACGCTGAGTATCAAGCGCGTGTAGATAAATACAACTCAGAGTTTAATTCTGAGTTTAACAAGCTCAAGAATCTGGCTGCTAAAGCAGCCACACCACAAGAAAGAGCAGACCTTTACTCTCAGTTCGTAGAAGAAACGGGCGTAGAAATTCCTGAAGAGAACTTCGTTAATCTTGAGTCTGCTATTGTAGATTATCAGGAGAAGGAGGCTCAACTTCAAGTAGGCTATCAGGAGGCTTTTAATAAAGCTGTAGAACAGGACGATTTTAGTGTAGCTAGTAGCTTCCTAGAGCAGTACGGGTTTGAAGAAGATGAAATCTCCGAGATGGAGAAAAGATTCAGGGCAGAGCAGGACAAGAGGACAGTTACTCAGGGTCAAGTTCTAGAGGCATGGAAAGGTTCTTACACAGCTGAAGAGCTACAGCAAAACCTTGATTCTGTAAATATCCCTCAAGAAGAAAAAGACTTGCTTTTCGAGGATTACAATAAATACTTGACTGAATTAGGTCAGGGGGCTTATTCCGCAATATTTAATGAGTCATTTGATATTAGTCAAAAGATTTCAGCTCTTGAAGATTCGCGCGTAGAAGTAGAAGAATCAGATAACCTAGCCTTAGCTAAAAGAAACTACGACATTGAGCTTAACAACTTAAAAGCTCAGTTTAAAAGAGCTAAAGAAAATGAAGCAGACCTAGTAAATATATCTAAGGACATTCCAGAAGTTAAGCCTGCCTTGGCTTTTGTAAGTCTGTCAAGGTCAAAGTTCATAGAGTCTTTAGATCCTTCAGTTAAGGATAAGGTTGAAAGCGGAGAACTCGACATGTATGAAGCTTCTTGGATGACAAGCGATGAATACAAAGAAATAACAGAGGCTACTTCTGGAACTTTGCTTGATAAGAATGGAACCCCCTACTTAAAGCAAGAATCTAAGAAGGAGGCTATGATCGAAAAGGCAAAAGACAAGTACATATCTATAAAAAAGCAAGAGCAGACCAAAAGAGAGGTAGATATTATTAATAAATACGTTCCTGTAGGTGATGATCCTGACGAAAAAAAAGCTCTTGAAAACGCTATTTTTCGAATCTCTGGAAGTGCTTACGATCTAGAAAAAATAGACGGCAAAGTCGGATACGAAACACCTTGGCTATCAGACGTTATACTTAAAGGCCATGCAGCTTTGGTGGACTTCATTCCTACACTCTTCAGGACTGGTCAACAGGCTCAGTATGGAGTCTCTCAATACACTAGAGATTTGCTTAGTGATTCTGAAGAACGATCTATACTTCTTGAGAGAGAGAGGGAGTTAAAAACAGAAGCTGGAAAAATTTTTCTTAATGTTAACGCACTAGACTCTGCAAGGCAATCAACCACTAAATATGAGGCTGGAATCATGGACTCTTTCAGAAAGGGAAACTATGAGGCTGCTATTGCTCAGGCTGTCGGCATGGCGGCTGAATCCCTTCCTATTACTCTTGCCACTATGTTGGTCTCTGGTGGCCTAGGAACCGTTGCTGGATATGCATTTGCCAGTGCTATATCTGCTGGGCTTGAGTATGAAGAGGTTTTTCAGGAAGAATGGTTTAAGGATCTTAGCCCGCTTGAAAGATCAGCGTACATCGGGGGTGTTGGTGCGGCTGAAGGTCTTTCAGAATCAATTGGGGCTGGGGTTGCATCTAGGTTTCTTAAGGGAGGGTCTAGTAGAGCAATAGGACAGATTAGAAGCAACTATCTAAGAAGCAAAATAAAAAGCGTTGCAAGCGAATACCTTACAGATGCTGGCTCTGAAGTAAGTGTGACTTACGCTCAGGCTGGGTTAGAGCTAGCTTTTAACGACAACGTGGATTTATCCAACCTCACGGACGAGGCTTTTGAGTCTGGCATTGTTTCATTGATCACAACTGGAGGTATGCAGACGGCTGGAACTGTTAATACGGTTATGTCAGCCTCTACCGATCCAGATGTATTATTCTCTGGAAAGGACTTACAGAATAGAGTAAACGACATCTTAAATTCCACGACACCTGGATCTAAGACAAGGGCGCAGCAAATTGACCTGATGTTAGAAGACGCTTCCGTAGCGGCTCAAATCAAGGCTGACGCTTTTGAACTTCATGATTTTATCAGGCGAGTAAGCCCAACTGCTGCTGAGGCTATCTCGGATAATTCGTTTCTGATTGCCTCGGAGTTAAGGGTCATTGAGACATCTACTAGCAAAGATGAGATCAAGGGAGCTCGTCAGACGATTGAAGAGCTCATTAACGAGAACAAGTCCCTTGAGATGGCTATGGTTAAGGGTTTCTATTCTCAGCCCAGCATGATGAGTAAAGAGTCAATGGATGGGCTAAAGAAAAGAGCGGCTAACTTTGCTAGACAAGCTGCAAGGCTTAAGAAAAGAGGTAACGAATCTGCTGCCTCTTCGTTAAGGTCTAAGGCGGAAAGAATCAAGGGAGCTGTTGAGTCACTTGAGATTCAAAAGGAATTGGATGAAGGTGTTAAAAGCGGATCTATTGTTTCTAGTAAAGGAAAAGACGTAAACGTTATTTCCGATAAGATTTCTGAAGCTGGAATTAATAGCGTCGTTGTTGACGCTAAAATAGCCTCTGCTCTTGAAGGCAAAGGATACAAAAAGGTTGAGTACAGCGGAAGCGGAACAAATCAATTTTTAATGGTTTCTTCTGCTAATCCTGTTGCTTTAGTAAACCCTCAATCTACTTCTTTTGAAGAGGCTCAATCAGAAATAGCACTAAACAGAATAGTTGACTCAGGATCCATCAACGAAGAGTTCAGACCTCAGTTGATTTCTGAGCTTGCCAGAATGACTCAAAGAGGAGCTAACGAAACAGACTTGTTTAAAAAGGCTTCAGAGTTGCTTAGCGAAGATGAAAAGACCAAGGTTACGGAAATATCAGAAAGAAGATTAGAAGATGTTGAAGACCTAACTAAAAACCCAGAAGCCGTACTGACCGAAAGTGCTAGTCAATCTCTTGACGTTTTATCTAAAGCCTTCTCTGGAACTCAAGCGAAAGCAATCTCAGACCTAGAGCTGGCAAGAACAGAGATTAAGCGTATACAAGGGGAAAAGGGCTTGACGCAAGATCAAAAAAATGAGCAAATTGAAAAAGAAAAAAAAGAATACTTAAATGGATCAAGCGGGAAAAACGCTCTTTATGTAGGGGGAGAAATACTCCTTACAGAAAGAGCCACATCAAAAGACGTCGTTGAGGAGTATGCTCACGCATTTATTAAAAATAAAGTACAAGGTGTAGACAACGTTGCAAAGCAATTAAGGTCTGACTTGAATGAAATAATGGAATCGGATCAGGTTCTTGTTGATGCTGTCAATGAGAAGATGAGGTACTACAGGGAGGAGTTTGGGGCTAGCGACAGAATGCTGGCTGAGGAAAAGTACGTAGAGATTATAGCCGCTTATGTAGCTAATGAGAAAAGCCTAAAGGCTTCTACTATTGACAGAATGACTCAGTTTTTCGCTAAGCTCTTCCCTTCGTTTACTGAGAGTGGGGGTAGCTCTAGGGCGGTTCTAGATAAGCTTTCTAAAAGCCTGAGAGACGGAAATAGTCAAAATATATCCAGTCAATTCGAAGAGCTGTTTGGCCTTGATCCCGTCGAGCAGTCTAAAGTAGACGGAGCCCAGCAAGTTCCTGTTTCTGATCAAACAGCTTACAGCGCTAATAGAAGGCCTACCTTTCTAGACAACAAGAAGGTTACATACTACAAGTCATATGACTCGTCATACGACTCTACCTCTCGGACTTACGGGGCTCCGCAGTCATACACGTTTAACGACTATTTCCACTTTGCCAATTGGTATAGAAAGATGACTGGTAATGGTGCTTACACTAGGATCGGTCAAATGACATACGTGGATGATTCGGGTAACGCAAAGACTTTAAACCCACCAAAGCAGCTGCTTGACAGAAACACTGGAGTACCAGTAGTCATGCAGCCAGCCATGAAGAGTATGTATCAGACCTCTCTTGACAGAAAGAACGCCCAAGCCAATGAAAAGAACGAAAGAAGGCTTTCAGCTATTAAGGCAGTGCAGCTAGCAAAGGAACAGCTTTGGGAGGTAATGAGGCGAACTGATCCTGGAATAGGAGGCGGTAACGCAAACTCAATAATTGATTCCCTTATGTCTGAATTCACACCAGAGGGCGTGAATAGCGAGACAAAGACAAATAGATTTGGCGACCCAATAAAAGAAAACGTAGAAGGATCTCCTGAATATCATGAGGCTCTTCTTGATAGGGTAAACGATTACGTACAAGAGAACTATGCTGGTGAGTCTATTCTGTATTCAGCTGCTTTTAGAAGGTCTCTTTCAGAAGCTTCTGACATGAAGCCTGCTCAAAAAAGAAAGCTTCTAGAAGACGGACTAAGAAGAACTAAAGACTTACTAGATCCAGAAACTTTAGCACAGATTGAGCTTTATATGGATCAAGCTGGTGAGGGTAAAATAGGTAGCGGAGTTCCAGCTCACTTAATGCAACAGATGTATTTTGCTATGTTGATTCAGGAAACTCAAATGGAGTTAATTCTGAACGGCAACGATCTGACAAAAAACAAAGAGGATATATCTCTGATGAGCGAGGTTGTCGCTAAAGAGCTGATGTTTGTAGATGATTTTCTAAATAAAAACCCAAGAAACTTTTATAAGAACTTCTACAAGCAGGTGAGCTCCACTAAGAATAAAGACGGATCATACAGTGATCCCTTAGCTATACAGACTGTAGGGAAGTCTCAAGACTCTGACGGTAACTTTACCGTAGATAACCCTCAGAAACTAGAGATGGCTAGAAAGCACAAAGACTTGCTTGTCGCTATAGTTGCTGTAACATCAAACGGGAACAGAGCTGTTCCCAATCTGTCTGAGAGTTTAAGGATTTATTCTGCTGTTCTTGAAGACCTTTTGCAAACACCTGGCAAGAACCCATCTAAAGTAAACTTCGCTAGAACAAAGCTGTTAATAGAGTCTATGACTGCTCAAGGTCTTAAAGCTTCTCAATTTAACGGTCAAAGAAGCGCACTTCCTATATCCGTTGGGTTAAAGAACCTCCTCAATATTGACGGAATCTCAAATGGACTTCCTCATTACAGGTTTGAAGCTCCTTCTACATTTAAGAGAGACGCCCTCAAAAAAACAGGGCCCAACGAATTTGCCATTCAAACAAGCCTAGGTAGTTGGAAAAAGATAGGTGCCTTCATGGGTAATCTTTATCAAAACGACTCTGTGGTAACTCAGGACAGGCATTTGGTTAATTACATAGACTCTAGATATAGACCCTCTGAGATTCAAAGTTTTCATGTAGGCGATGTTCTTAGCATATTAAGGATGAGAGGTTACGAAAAAATTAATGAGGTTCAAAAAGAGTGGATGGTAAGGACCTCTGATGGGTCTACAGTATACGACTTAAGAAAAGTTGCTAACTGGATGAAAGCCAACATGGGAGCGAAAATCACCCGATCTGATGGGTCTGTAGTTTGTACGGGGGATGACTTAAAGCGTGATTTAAGAAAATTTCATGATAACCATGTGAAGCAAAAGGGATCAGCTGGAGATCTATTTGAAAGTAACATCGAGGTGGTTGATTCTATTGTTGAACAACTTAGAAAGAAACCAGGGTATAAATCGGTAACAAGAGGCGAGGTTATGCAGATGATCTTTGCTGCTAATCATGTACTTCCTAGGGCTGTGGGTGTTGCAAATAGAATCTATGATGATTTCTCTCAAGATACATTTGAGAAAGCAATAGAAAAGCTTGAGTCGTCTGCTGTTCAGCAAGGCACTCCAGCTGAAATGCTTAGCCGATTCACTAAAGTACCTGAAATAGAAGCAGACTTTAAAGGAAGGTCTGATTCTGAGAAGCTTCAGGCATACATAGATAAAAAAGACCTAAGTGAAGATATGGGTCAATTCTTGAAAGGAGAGAACACCGAAGCTGTGATGTTCTCGGCAAAGAAGACGCTTAATCTATCGGCTCATCCACAAAGCAGGTCTTACAATCTGCCTGGAGTCTTTAAGGGTAGAAGCGTGAAGTCTATGCAGAACGTGAAGTTTGGTACTGGAAAGATTGACATCAACAAACTACTAGAAGGGAGAGCTTCAGAGGTTAATGTGAAAGGAAAGGTTTCTGAAAACAAGCCATCAGATCAGTTTGATGAATTCGTTGAAGGGGTAGTATTTATGAGGCATCCTCTTCACGGAGACTCCTTTGTTGATTCTTACGGGAATATCATCAAGAGTGCTGAGCAGGTGTATATGTCAGGTGATGTCATCATCGCTTCTGGGAAAGTTAGATATGCTGGAAACTCTATTGAGAAAGGCAATAAGTCAGAGAACATAGTGATAGAAAACCCAGAGCATTTCCGAGCGTTTAATAACTTCATGTCTATCATGAAGCAGAGAAACCAGTCTCTAGCCAACGAGTCTACTGAAATGTTCGAAATGGCCTACAAGTCATTGACAGCTAAGGATCGAGCAAGGTTTGCCAACCTAACCATAGACGAGCACGGTAACGTAATAAAAGGGAGAAGACTTAGGGGTACATCTAAACGCCTTGCAAACTCTTCTGAGTTCGGAAGATTCAAAAATGAAATTGTAAGTAATCCAGAAAACTATATTGACAGACAGAGCATTGCAAACGAAAAGAAAAACTTAGAAGATCTTAGCGCTCAAGAGCTCGTTAGTTTGATGAGGGGCGACGCTTTGGATAATTTAGCAACAAGAAACGACGATGTTGGTGTCCTAGCAGGAATCGAACTAATAAACAGGATGCAAGAAACAGGCAATGACATAGGCATTGCTGGAGTTCTGGATAGGTTGTCTGCGGTTGGAACAACAGCTGGTAGAATTCTCAGACACATGGCTGAACTGAAGACAAGCAGTCCTCAGGGAATGGCAAGTGTGATAATTAAAAAATCAGAAGCGCAGGGTAAGATTCTTTCTGAAGAGCAAAAGAACAAAATCCTTGAAGCCACCAAAACATACATGGCAGCTTACAAGAAAGCTCAAGACTTGCTGGAAAGAGGAATAGCTGGAGAGGACGTAGAAGCTGAGTTTAAAAAAGCGAAGAAAGACTTAAACGAAACTCAGTCTAAGCTTGATACTCTGGCTAATATGTATACGGAAAAAACCTGGTCCGAGATAGGCACTCAACTCGTTCAGGGTAACTTGCTTACTATGATGTCTCAGTCTAGGAACGTGGTTTACAACCTAGCAAACGTAATACCGAAGACTGTAATTGATATTATGTCGATGCCTACTTCCAAGGCTTTTGAGCTCATGGGCTTACATAAAGAAAAGAGAAAGCTGTCTCTTGCTGGGTACTTGTACGCTTTAAGAAAGTTTGGGGCTGGATCCGTGGAGGCTATGGAGCAGGTGATTACGGGCAGGGAAGAAGACATGTCTGAGTGGAGGATGAGCAGAGGGTTCATGCCTATTAGATCATTGATGGCTGCTATGTCAAGCGACCTTCCAGAGGGTGTTACTCTCAGGAATGAAGTCAATCAAAGGGCTAAGCTTTTAGTTCAGGGTACTTTTGGAATTCCTGCCGAAGCCATGTTCAGGCTCTTAAGCTTGGGTGACGTTCCTTTTAGAAGGTTTGCTGAGGGTCTGGAACTTTACAGCCTTGCAAAAGCAAAAGGCCTTGAGGGTGATGCGCTTGCTCAGTTCTTAAAGTTTCCAGATAAAGCTAGCGCAGAGCAAGGGGCAACCGAGGGTAGAAAGCTAACCTTCCAGGAACCTATGGGTCTTGCGAGAGGGAGTATGTGGATCATTGATAACATCTCAAAAGGAATGGGTGAAGCATTTAAGAACGTTAAAGGCTTTGACGCTGAAGGGTTCTTTAAGTATCTCATTAGGCTTAACGTTCCTTATGTATCTACGATAGCCAACTTTACCGAAGAGACTCTTACTTATGCTTCTCCAGTAGTTGGAATTGGAAAGATGGGTATTCAAATGGGTAACAAAGATTACACAGAGGCATCTAAAACGCTGAGTAAGGTCATGGTTGGACAGGCGATAAGCACGACAGCTTTGCATCTCATCTCTCAGGGTCTTCTAAGCGGAAGTGTAGACTGGGAGGATGATGAAAAAACAAACCTCATGTACGATACATTCCCGCCAAACAGCATAAACGTTGACGGGTTAAGAAGAATGCTAGAGGGTGGTGATCCTGCTCCGCAGGCTGGTGATGAGTTTAGGTCCTATCAGACGCTTGGGGTTTTCGGAACTATAATGGGTGCTTACGCTCACTCTACTTCTCCAGAAGCTGCAAAAGAAATGGCTGAACAACCATTTAGTGGGAACAACGTACTGAAAAAAGTTTTCGGATTCGATAATGTATCAGTGATGGCATACATGATGGACCAAAGCTTCCTTCAGGGACTGAATGGAATCACAAGTGTAATCTCAAGCACTAAGGATCCTGAGGATTTTGAAAGGGCTTTCTTTAGATACGCAGAAACAATATCTAAAGCTTTCTCTTCTATGTTCCTTCCGAACGTACTCAGTGGGGTTGACCAATCAACTAGGGAGTTTATGCCAGACAAGAGGGATGTAGATCTAGCCGACAGAATTAAAAACCACGTAAGAGAAAGAACCTTTAACACTGGCGGACTTCCAGTAAAAGTTAATTGGAAGGGAGAGCGTATTGATCAGGCCCCTGTGGGGGGGAATCAGTTCGCTTACTATATGTTTGACGCAACTAAAATGCGAGAAGCTTCTCAGGACGACACCTCTATAGAAATATTAAATCTATACCTAAGGACTGGAGTATTAACGAAGGCTGTTGGAACGCCTTATTATGCCTCTTCTGTGTATAGAAAAATACGTAAACCTTCGGTTCGTAGAGGCAAGGCTAAAAAAGCTTATCAAGCCTTAGGGGTTAATTACAGCTTTTTAGAAAGCCCAGAAGAAGACTTTAACATTAAGCTTACCGCTGAGGAAGTAAATAAAGCTCTTGAAATGAGCAATGCACCGAGGTACAATGAGATTAAGAATTTTATGCAAACAGAAGACTATCAAGCTATGACAGACGTCGAGAAGATAGAGTCTCTTGATGATATCAACAATAGATACAAGTCTCTTCTATCGTATAACCCAGACGGTTCGTTTATGGAGCACAGTAAATATATATTGGACTTAATGGAGTCAAGATATCTAGAGCAGTATGGACAAAATTAAAGACACTAAGCTAGGAGCTTGGCTAAAGACCAAGGCTCCTGGCGTACTTGACACAGTGGGCGACCTTCTTCCAGATAGGGGAGGGCTCGGCATTGTAAAAAACCTACTCAAGAAGGAATCAGGTATTGATCCAGCCGAAGCAAAGGCTAAGGTAGACGCAGAGGTTCAGTTCCAGAAGAACGTAACAGAGCGTTGGCAAGCAGACATGAGCAGCGACATTAAGCTAGCGAAGCTTATCAGACCTGTAATGTTGATTGTTTTAATAGTCGTATTTGTAACAACAATGTTTCTTGATAGCCTTGATAATCAGCCATTTAACGTAAAAGATAGTTACGTATCTTTGCTTGAGATATTAATGTTAACTGTATTTGGAGCCTACTTTGCTGGTAGGACCGTAGAAAAAACTAGGAAGTAATGCCTGAAAACTTAAGTCATTTTGAATTTTTAGCAGTCGCGGGGGCTTTAGTTGGTGGGTGGATAAAGTTTCAATCGGACTACAACAAACTTTCAGCGCGTGTAGCTGTTCTTGAAGCTGACAACTCTGAGTTTAAAGAGGATATAAAGCAGCTGTTGAGGGAGGTTCAAGAGGTAAAACTTCTTTTAGCCAAGAATCAAATGCAATGAGGTTTGTAATTCTTACGCTCTGCCTGCTCTCACAGTGTGTGATTGTAGGACAGGACTCATGCGCTGTATTTGGTGGTGAAAACATACAGCCTAGAATGATGGGATACGTCCCAGATCCTGTCCAGTGGGAGGAAATAGATTACGTATACCACATATACTACACCGACAGCTTTCCAGATAGCTATATACCTGAGGCTGTTCTCTTAGACGCTCATGATCACTTAAACGAAGAGTTTGACGAGGCTATGCTAACCTTTGAAATGATAGACATCATATATCATGATTTCGATGAGTTCTGGGGCGCTCCATCTATACTAGCTCAAAACAACATATGTGTTCCTTATAGCACGAGCGGGTGGGAGTGGATGGAGGATTACGTAGAAACAATAGTTTGGGATAGAGAGGAGTACATGAACGTTCATATATTTCCTAAGTTCTGCAACGGTATACTAGGGTTTGCTTGGACTCAGTATAGTACGTCTACTGATCTTGACGGAGTGTGGGTTAGGTCTGACATGATTGGAAGGTTCGGACCGCACTTAACTGACTCCTTAAGAAGCGGAAATAAAACATTCATACATGAAGTGGGTCATTTTGTTGGGCTTCATCACGTTTTTAGAAATGTAGATTACTGCGGTGAAGACATGGGGGACTGTTTGTTGACGGGAGATTTTGTGTGTGATACTCCTCCAACTAAAATTAATTGGTCATGTGAAACCCCGATATGCCCTGTAGGAGCGTACGACTACGAACCTAACAACCATATGGATTATTACGTGGACTCTTGCAGAACTAACTTTACACAAGGGCAGATAGAGAGAATACATGCAGCACTTCCTATACTACGTCCAGGGATTACAGATCAGCCACCTTATTGTTTAGGGGATATAAACGGAGACCACGTAGTTGGGATGATGGACCTTATGTTAATGTTAACAAACTGGGAAGACCCATACTGGACGCCAGGAGACCTGAACGGTAATGGATACTTTAACGTAATAGACTTCTCAATACTCCTAGGTCAGTGGGGTACAATATGTTACGGCGCCGAACTTGATCCTTTTTATAGGGAGGAGCCACGGCCAGTCTTGAAGCTAGAAAGGGGCCGAAGCCCCTTTCCATTCAAGTAATACAGCTGGGATACCCAGCACTTATCTATACGCTTCATCTTACTGGGCATGCACCGCCTTCGCAGTCATCAATCTCCACCTCATCCATCTCTAGCTGGGCTATTGACGTGATTGGTGTTACTGTCTTTCGCATCTCCAAGTATGTTCCCTCATCAATCTCCTCAAGAGGAGCCTGCTTGAATCCATGCTCATTGTGAAGCAAGAATGACACAGACTTTACGTTCTTGAAGTTCTTGTCTAGCCACTCCTTGATGCCGTCCAGCTCTTCCTTACGATAGTAAATAGTAACTGATACAGCATTGTCAGACCACTCAGCCTGTAGGCGTTTGATAACCTCCAACTGATCCAAGGCTGTCATGTCGTTAGCAAACATGGTTCCTTTAGGGAACTTACATGGAAAGCTTACAACGATAGTAGACTTGTCTTCTGTGCCGTCAAAGTTCAACACAAACTCCACAGGGTACCCGTGCTCCCTGGCGGCATGTGCCAGACTGCTATCAGCTGACATTCTGATTCGTCGAATATAATATTCGCTGTATCCTGGATGCGCTCCTGGTGTAACGCCAGCAAGTAGACTAAGCGTTCCAGATGGCTTGACTGTTGTAAGTTTAATGGATGCTGGATATCCTGCCAGTTGAGAGTATTC
>JGI24003J15210_10000277_pt1 | contig 21891 bp, 31 predicted proteins | sample LinPmetageLP28_FD_15210 | JGI IMG/M metagenome (IMG submission 15210)
AACATACTTTTAAGTTGGTTTTCTGAGTAAAAGTTCATATATTAAGGTATATTAATTTTAAAACTTTTTATATGTCAAATATTAAATACCAAGCCATTCTTAAAAACGGCAAAAACGGTTCAAAACTATTTAATAGCCCAATTGAGGCCTTAAAATTTTATCCAAAACAAATTGAAACTTTAAAAGAGGTTAATTTTATTGATTTTGATAAAATAAAAACTGGCAACCGCAATAAAAAAGGGCGTCAATTTTTACAAAGATCCTTATAAAAAAAGTTTGAATACTGAATAAAAGTTCTTATCTTTATAGTATATAAAAAGGTTATACATATGCAATTGGAAAAAAAGTACTATACCGTCCAAGACTCTGAGACGTTAAAATTAATGATACAGCACATTAAAGAGTCAGATGTAATAGCTGTCGATACTGAGACGTCAGGTCTTAACCCTAGAAAAGATAAAGTTGTAGGGTGGTCTCTATCTGGAGCAGAAGGTGTTGGTTTTTACTTACCTACTTTAGTTTGGAACTTCGAAAAAGATTTATTAGAACTACAGAAGATAGATGGAGAGTCTACTGAAGATTTGTCTAGAAAACTTCTAGCTATGTTAAAAGGTAAGAAATTAGTCTTTCATAATGCTTCCTTTGACGTTCAGTTTATAAATAACTTTTACGGTGTAGACCTCTCTATGGAGATATGGGTAGATACTGGACTTCTAGTACATACAGTTTATGAAGAAGGTGCATTTGGTTTTGGTAATCCTTTTGGACTAAAATCTATTGCTATTATGAACCAAGAGGCGTTAGGACTTGATGTAGAAAAAGCTGCTAACGAAGAACAAGTTGAACTAAAAGAGAGTATAAAACGAAATGGCGGAAACGTTACTAAAGAAAGTTTTCAGATTTATAAAGCAGACTTGGATATTCTTTCTAAATATGCTAGTGCTGATACTGACCTTACCCTTAGGATTTGTAATTTATATCTATCTAAGCTTAAAGAAGAAGGTTTAGAGAAGTTTTTCTTCGAAGACGAAGTTATGCCAATCTATAGAGAAGTTACTTTACCTATGGAGATGTTAGGTGTAGATCTTGATATGGATTTGCTAAATAAGATTAATGTTGAAATTACTGAAGACTTAAAGAAAAACAAAGAGATAGTAATGAAATCTCTTCTGGCAACATCAGAGGCTAAAGCATGGGTACTAAAAACTGCTGAAGATAAGTTCCCTATATCACATAAAGGTAACTTTGGTCAGAAGCTAGTAGCTAGATATTCACTACCTTTAGATAAGAGTGAAAAAACTGGTAAATATTCATTAACTCAAAAGAAGATAGAAGATTTAGAAACTACTAATGAAACTGAAGAAGGAGTTAAACAATTTCTACTTACTGGTAATATTGAGCATATAAATGAAAAGGAAGCTAAGAGACTATGTTTAGATATGTGGAAAGAGTATAACGATGGTGAATACATTAATATACAGTCTAAAAAGCATCTAGGTGAGATAGTATTTAAGTATATGGGAGAGAAACCTCTTACTTCCGGTGCTAATACGAAATCAGGTAGAGATAAGTTTGACATGAGTATGGTTGAGCACTTGTCTTCTACTCATCCATGGGCTGAAAATCTTAGGATATATAATAAGTTACTAAAAGTTAAATCTACCTATGTCGATCGATTCTTAGATCGAAACGAGAACGGTAGGTACTACTTTTACTTTAAGCAGAATGGTACAGTTTCTGGTCGTTACGGATCAGATGCTCAACAATTACCAAAACCTCTTGAAGAAGGAGAAGATGCTCCTATCTTGATGAAGTATATTAATATTGTTAGAGCATTCCTTATTGCAGGTAAAGGTAGAAAAGTTATTGACGCTGATTACGAATCTCTAGAACCTCACTGCTTTGCTAGTGTAACTGGAGATAAAAATCTTCAAGAGATCTTTAATAATGGATGGGACTTTTACTCTACTGTAGCTATAAAAACTGAGAAACTAGAAGGTATATCTGCTGATAAAAAAGCTGATAACTATCTTAAAAAGTTAGACCCTGTTAAAAGAAATAAAGCTAAAGCTTATTCATTAGGTATTGCGTACGGTATGGAAGCTTATGCATTAGGTAGAACTTTAGAAATACCTCAGAAGAAAGCTGAAGAGTTAGTTCAAGGTTACTTAAATGGTTTTCCTCAACTTAAAGAATGGAGAGAGAGATCTAGAGAGGAAGTTAAAGCTTATGGTCAAATTAAAAACTATGTAGGTAGAGTAAGACATTTACCTAAAGTAAAAAAGATATATTCTAAATTTGGTGATCGAATGATGGATTGGAGATTTAGAAAAGAATTAGAAGTGCAGTACGGTAAAGCTCAGGTCTTACAGGCCTACCGAGACTATAGGAACGGTCTCAACAACTGTCTCAATTTCCAATTGCAGTCTCTTGCAGCAGCAGTTGTTAATCGTGCTGCACTACAAATTAATCGTAAAGCTAAGGAATTAGGCTTAGACGCTAAAGTACAAGCACAGGTGCATGATCAATTAATTATTAACTGTGATGACAAAGATGTAGAAATGTTTGCTCCTATCGTTCAACAGATAATGGAAGATACTACTCAACTACCTGGCGTTACTTTAAAAGCTCCACCAGAGATATCTAATAACTGGAGAGATGGACATTAATGACTATTTATAATAAAGAGAATCGACCTCAGAGCGATAATTTTTTTTTAACCCGAGTAGCTTAGGCACTCACAAATATAAATGATATGAATACATTTTTAACAGAACGTAATCCGTTCGACATTTTAGTAAGGAATTTTTTCCAAGACGCAGGAGCATATAGACCTCTTGCAGAATCCAAATTACCCCACCCAGTAGATATTTACGAAAGAGATAATGGTTTAGGCTTAGATATAGCTTGTACAGGAATCTCTAAAGAAGATATTGAAATTCTTATAGAGGGTAATATAATCAGAGTTAATTACGACAGACCTAAAGAAGATGATTTAGGCGAATTTATCCATAGAGGTATCGCTAAAAGATCATTCAACTTAGGTTGGAAAATTGATAGTAGATTTAATCTATCAAAAGCAACAGCCGAGTTTAAAAACGGACTGTTACAAATTGTTATACCTTATGCTAAAGGTTCAGAGACAAAAACTTTGAAAATTAGCTAAATAAACCAGCTCTGAGGTTGTTTCTTTAATTAAATTTTCTTATATTAATAATAAATTAATAGTTTTATGCAAAAAGTTTTAAATCCATCCAATGATAGAATCCTCATTAAACCAATAGATGAAGGTGAACAAACATATGGTAGTATAGTTATACCCGATATGGGTAAAGAGAGGCCAGAAATGGGTACTGTAATAGCAGTCGGACCTGGCAGGTTATCTGAATATGGTAAATCAATCCCAGTTAGATCTTGTCGTGTAGGTGATACTGTTCTGGTTCCTAAGATAGGTACTTTAAGAATAGATTTTGAAGGAGAGGAATATTATATTGCTCAAGATAGAGAAGTATTAGGAGTAATTAGAGAAGAATTATCAACCCCAGAAGAAATATAATCAGCAGATTACGATGACTAAAAAAATTACATTTTCAAATGATGCTAGAATTAAATTAGCTCAAGGAGTTAATACCCTAGCAAATGCAGTTACAGCTACCTTAGGACCTTCCGGAAGGAATGTTATAATTGAACAAGACCAAGGTAACCCTACATCTACAAAAGATGGAGTTACTGTTGCTAAGTCAATAGAGTTAAAAGATAAAGTAGAAAATTTAGGAGCTCAAATAGTAAAACAAGCTTCTATAAGAACAGCAGATAAAGCTGGTGATGGGACTACTACTTCTACTCTGTTAGCTCAATCTATTTTATCTGAAGGTTTAGAAAGGATGAATGCTGGATCAAATGCTGTCGATATAAAAAGAGGTATTGAAGAAGCAGTCCAAGACGTTACTAATTACCTAAGCTCGGTTGTGAGTAAAGAAATTACGGATGAAGAACAGTTAAAGCAAATTGCAACTATATCAGCAAATAATGATACTGAAGTAGGTGAGCTAATCTCTTCAGCTATGGATAAAGTAGGCCAAGATGGCGTTGTCACCATCGAGGAATCTAAGACAGGAGAAACATATCTTGAAACAGTAGAAGGTATGCAGTTTAGTCGTGGTTATAAGTCTCCTTATTTTGTCACTGATAATAGTTCAATGCAAGCTGTTCTTCAAGATCCGTTAATATTGATTACAGATAAGCAATTAACTCAAATCAAAGAGTTATTACCTATCTTAGAAGGTGTTTCTAATCAAAATAAATCTCTATTAATAATAGCAGAAAATATAGGAGGAGAAGCATTATCTACATTAGTAGTTAATAAGATGAGAGGTATTCTTAATTGTGTAGCAGTTCAAGCTCCTGATTTTGGAGATAGAAGAAAAGCAGCATTAGAAGATTTAGCTATATTAACAGGCGGTAAAGTAATATCTACNGANAAAGGNATGAGATTAGATAAATTTCAAACTGATTGGTTAGGTNNTGCCAATAAGGTTACTGTAGGTAAAGATGTAACTACTATTATAGATGCAAAAGGAGATGATGATGCAATCAATAATAGAGTAGAAGAAATAAAAAATCAAATCGATCAAAGTACTTCACCTTTTGATAAAGAGACATTACAAAATAGACTTGCTAAGTTTTTAGGAGGAGTAGCTATTGTACATGTTGGTGGTCATACTGAAGTAGAAATGAAAGAAAAGAAGGATAGAGTTGATGATGCATTACATGCTACACAAGCAGCTTTAGAAGAAGGTATTTTACCTGGAGGAGGAATAGCATTACTTAACGCAGGGTTATGGTTGACTGATACGTTAAATAACGAGTTAGATGATACACCAAAACCAGAAGGTGATAAGTTAACTGGATATGATATCGTAATTAATGCATGTGAAAGACCATTCTATAAGATATTAGAAAATGCAGGTTACCCTACTCCTAAAATTGGTGATATAGAAGAACAAATCAAAAGTAATGGTAGTGAGTGGTTTGGTTATAATCCTAGAGAAGAAGATTTCTTTGATATGTTTAAAGAAGGAATTATTGATCCTACGAAAGTGACTAGATTAGCACTAGAAAATGCAGCCTCAGTAGCTGGTACATTATTGATTACTGAAGCAGTGGTTAGTAAAGGAAAGAGTAAAAAAGATACAGCACCGACAGATCCGTCGCAAATGCTGTTAGGTTAATTAATTAATTAAATTATATTATGAATAAGCAAGAATTATTTGAACAAATTGCAGAAAACTTTGCAATCTTAGAAAGTGAAAACGAAGGTACTACTAAAGCTTCTCAAGCAAGAGCTAGAAAAGCAGCAGGAGAGATCAAGAAGTTAATCACTCCTTACAAAAAAGCGAATATGGAAGCTGTAAAAGCTTAATTAGATACTATATTTGTTTATAAGTTAGGCCTCCTCTTTTTGGAGGCTTTCTTATTTATAAAAGAGAGTGGGGGGCGTTTAATCACTCAACGAAGTTGTCACGCGCATATTATGAAAAACAACGTTATGGAATGGTGTATGGACCCTGACTGGGGGGTTGCTAAAGACTTAATCTACCTTGACTACCCAAGTCTACCCGATATATACGTTGTACCTTTTCACTTTCAATACCATACATCCGACCCATATTGGTGGAACCGAATAAAATCCGATGATACAGCCCAAGTACTTAGAAGTAAAATCTCTGAAGGCCGTGCAATAGTGATAGATGCTACGATGGAAGGTTCTGTAGTTACTAAACAAATATCTGAGTATACTAAATGGTTGAAGGATAGAGATATAAAAGCAACTTGGTCATTTAATAACGGTAGACTTAACCAAAAACAATTTTTTCCTCATTTTCTAGTTTCAACCTTGCAAGAATTTGAGCCGTACGTTAAACAAAATTACTCACACGTAGTAAAAGAGTATGATTTTTTATGTTTAAATCGTAGAATGCGTACCGGTAAGTACCTACTACTAAAAGAGTTAAAATATCGCGGCCTATTAGACAATACTTTGTATACATATGTAAAGACCCTCGGCAGTGCGGTGGTAGATAATAAAGTAAAGAAGAGACAACTATTAGACGATATAGATAGAGGTGAAACTATATCAGTAGATGATACAAAATACCTTTACGGTCTTAACTCAGAAATTTACCATAAGGTAAAAGTAGACATAATAAATGAAACGTACTACTTTGAAAAAGATCAGTTACATTACACTGAAAAAATATTTAAACCTATAATGCTTGGTATACCTTTTGTAGTTAATGGTGTAAAAGGTTATTTAGAAGGAATAAGGAAATTAGGATTTAAAACTTTTGATTCTATTATAGATGAGAGTTACGACAATAGTGATGATGATATTAGATACTCAAACGTTATTGATGCAGCACAACAGTTAGTAAAAGTTTACAATTCTCAGGAAGTAAGAGATATCTGTGAATACAACAAACAATACTACAGTAAATTAAATGTTAAAAATATAATCGATAATGGATTTTTACGTAGATAACGGATTTAACATTCAACAACATCCAGACTGTAAAAGATATTTTCAAGATTTTCTTTTACATATTAAACCTTCACGTATATTAGAATTAGGCACTGCTAATGGAGGTTTAACTTACTTACTTAGATCGATTACCAGTATGGATATATTGACAGTTGATAGAGATACTAGTTATTTAGATAGAAGAGTAAGTCAATATGCAGAAGTGCTAACAGGAGATTTTTACGACAGTGTTCTTCAAGTTAAATATTTACAACCTTTTATAAATCAAAAAGGTACTACTTTGGTGTTATGTGATGGATTTGAAAAAATTAAACAATACAATACGTTTGTTAAAATGATAAAAACTAATGATGTTATTGCCGTCCATGATTATTTCCCAACAAAAGAATATTTTAAAAAAGAAATAGAAGGTAAAACATGGAATTGGTGTATGATTACAGATTATGATATGGCATCCTCTAATTCAAAGTATAAAATGGAAAATATTTATACTGAAATGAACGATATATTTTGGGCAAGTAAAATTAAAAAAGGTGCTCAAGATGTTGTTAATCTAATTTAATTAAACTATCTTATGAATATATTTAAAACTAAAACTGCAAAAAGAAGAGACGCTAAAAAAGACTTTGATAATAAAAAGTTACCTCTTTGGAAAAGAATTATAGCACTATTCAAAATAGCTTTTACTGCAGTAGGTAAAGACAATTAATGCAACACTATAGAAAGTACATAAAAGACGTACCTGACCATCCTGCAGAGGGTATACTATTTAGAGATATACAACCTCTATTAGCTAATCCTCGTATGTTTGAAGATGCAGTTAACGATATGTTAGATCTTATACCTTTTCATACCACAGATTACTATGTAGGTATTGAATCAAGAGGGTTTTTATTTTCAACAGCTTTAGCTTGGTCTGGTAATAGAGGTAATAAGTTAATCAGAAAAGTTGGTAAACTCCCACCAAAAGACTTAGTTACAATTGAGTATGGATTAGAATATGGAAGAGATACCATACAAATGGAAAAAGGTTCCGGAAAGGTTATCATAGTAGATGATGTTTTTGCAACTGGGGGTACAATAACAGCTGCTAAACAACTATGTGAATTAGCAGGTTACGAAGTAATCGACACTCTTTGTCTTATTGACGTAGGAATAGTTAAAAATCACGATACGAAATGCCTAATATCTTACTAGTTTCAGCTACCGATGTTGAACATAATGAAAAAGAAATATACGGTGTACCTATTCATATTGTAGGTATTGGAAAGTATAATTCTTCAATTAATACTTTTGATCTAATAAATAAGTATAATCCTGATATTGTGATTAACTTTGGTTCTTGTGCTAATTTAAACAACTACCAACCTGGTACTGTTTTAGAAGTAACTGAATCCGTAAATGATTTTTATGCAGGTCAAATATATAAGTACGATATTTTATATCTGGATTCTAAATTACATGAAGAACCAGTTAGGTGTTTATCTACTGATACTTTTTATGAAAAAGATAAAATTTATCCAAAACCTTATCAAGATAAAATCAATTCATCTGATATAGCAGAAATGGAACTTTATGGTATTGTTAAGATTTGCAAGTTAAAAAATATACCTATTTATAGCTACAAGTGGCCTAGTGATGACGGTGATCATCTTCTATGGAAAATTAATGCAGCAATAGGCTTTCAAAATTTTAAACAAATATTCAAAAAGAGTTTTCTTAATGTTTAAATCTATTGTAGAATGAACTCAAATGCAGTAAATAGAGTAGTTATTGGAGGAGGAACAGCTGGTTGGCTTACAGCATTGACACTTTTAAAGTTACCAAAACATGATTCTAATGTAATATTAGTAGAAAGTGATAAAGTTCCTTCTGTAGGAGCTGGAGAAGGTACAACACCTAACGTAGTTCAAATATTAAGATATTTACAAATACCTTTAAAAGAATTTTTCGAAAGAACTAGAGCTACTAAAAAAGTTGGTATAGACTTTTCAAATTGGAACGGTGATGGGAAAGGTTATGATCATTTGTTTGTTGGCAACACTGGTGCTAGTAGGCTTGATCATGCATATCATTTTGATAGTACAGCCATAATTACCTACCTAAAAGAAGTAGCAATCCAAAGAGGAGTTATTCACATGGTAGATCATTATCAATCTTGTAAAAGAAACAAATACCATAAAAATCGTAAACTTTATAATGGTGATACTGTAACTCATATTTATTTACAAGATTACGGTGAATTAAAAGTAGATTCACTATTTGATTGCTCTGGTTTTGCTCGTTTAATAATAGGTAAAGAGTTTAACACAAAATGGATAAACACAGAAGAATATCTTCCAGTTAATTCAGCAATACCATTTACTTTACCCATGGAGGATGAAGTCAAAGGTAAAGATACTGTCACTAGAGCAGTAGCTATGAAATACGGTTGGTTATGGATGATACCTTTACAGTCAAGATGGGGATGTGGATATGTTCACGATGGTACTTTAGTTAGTGAAGAAGATGTAAAAAAAGAGATAGAAGAGTACGTAGGTAAACCCATATTTAGTAGTTTATCAGCAAGAAGAATAAACTTTAAAAGTGGGTATTACGAAAAACCTTATGTTGGTAATGTAGTTGCTATCGGGTTAAGTAGTGGATTTTTTGAACCTTTAGAAGCTACTTCGTTAGCTACTACAGTTAAACAGCTCTTTAAGTTGACTCAAGATAGATTTGATTATAACGTTGATCAGTGTAATAACTTTTTTGTAAGTACACAAAATCAAATATTATGGTTTTTAACTCTTCACTACATTACTAACAGAGAAGATACTGAGTTCTGGAAAAATCATAAAACTAAGAAACTACCAGAAGGGCTCCTAAACATTTTAGATGACGATTTTCACATCAGTGTAACAACTACTAAAGAGTTTAGAGAAAAAATGAACCTTGTTGAACATTTTAATAGAGCTAATGAGTTAATATTTACATTTAATTCCTATAAGTGTATCAGCAAAAATCAAATAAATAAATACCCAAAAGAAGTGTTAAGAAAAGTTGTAGAATAATACAAAAGTACCTATATTAAGTTATATGACAAGAACAGCAGAAGTAGTTACACCTAGACATCCAGATAAGTTGTGTGATAGGATATCAGATGCAATATTAGACGAATGTCTTAAACAAGATCCGAATACTAGAGCAGCTATTGAGACTATGGGAGGCCATGGCATTATTAACGTAACAGGAGAGTTAACGACAAAAGCATTTGTTGATGTACCTGAAGTTGTTAAAAAAGTATACGGAAAAGATATAGGTGTACAAACTAACATAGTAAGGCAGTCACCAGAAATTGCTCAAGGAGTTGATACTGGAGGAGCTGGTGATCAAGGTATTATGATAGGCTATGCATGTAACGACAATGAGGAAATGGTACCTCAAGAGTACTACTTAGCTAGAAAATTAGCACAACGCATTTACGAAGATTATCCATTTGATGGAAAAACTCAAATAACTCTATTGGAGGATGGAAAAGTGAGAGTTGTTGCATCATTTCAAAATACTAAGACTAGAGTATTAGAAGATCTATGTAAAAGATTTTTTAGGGTATTAGATATTGAAATAGAATCTTTACATTGTAATCCTGCTGGTGATTGGTCATTAGGAGGGTTTGATGCTGATGCTGGATTAACAGGTAGAAAGCTTGCAGTAGATAATTATGGACCTAGAGTGCCTCTTGGAGGAGGAGCATTTTCTGGTAAAGATGCTACTAAAGTTGATAGATCAGCAGCATATATGGCAAGATATATAGCAGTGGGTTTATTGAAAGAGAATGACGCTAAAGAAGTGTTAGTTAGGTTAGCATATGCAATTGGGTATGACCAACCTTTAGAAGCTACAGCCATTATAGACGGTAAAGTAGAGAGTATAGAAGGGTATGATATTTCTCCTAGAGAAATTATCAGACTACTAGATTTAAAGAAACCTCAATTTAGCGAAACTGCTGAATGGGGTCATATGGGTAATAATTTTAACTGGTTATAATATGAGTGATTCAATTACAAAATGGCATGAAATGCAAGAGGCTAAAAAAGGTAGTCAAAATGCAACTATGGAAGGTAAATTTATTTACGAATCTCCTGATGGAGGTAAAACAATTACACAGAGACCTTTTGGGGGTGACCTAGAAGATAGAGTAGTAATACAACATCCAGAAAGTGAAACTGCTGAAATAAAGAAACAGGCTTATACTCTGCTCTGCAATACAGATGAAAGAGTTATTAGAATGGCAATGAAAATACTTGATATTGGTGAATAGTGAGATTTTTTGAAGTACATGATAAGTTAATTACAACAGCTCCTACATTTGAAGAATTAGGATGTACATACACGGTTATTGATGATGTAGATTCTTTACAGTATTATTTAGATGATTTTGATTATTTGATAGATCAGTTTAATTCCTATATTGTATGGGATAAAATGTTTACTCTAGAAGATGTTGTTGAAAGAATTAATAATGGTTACATAGTTGTACTTGCTTTCTTTAATAACAAACCTGTTTCGTATTGTTTTTCTAATAAAGGTTGGATAGTAAATTTATTTGTGACTAAAAAAACTCCTCGACCTAATTCTACATTTTTAGCAACTAGTTTAAAAATAACTGAAGAGTCGTTCAATAGATATAGTAAAGCAGCATATGAAGCAGAAGAATGGAATAAACCAATGTTTCTTGTTGCTAAAACCTGTGGATACACAGAAGTAAAAACATTAACCGAATGAATAAATTAAACACAGAACAATTATTAACACTAACACAGTTGCTTTCAAATGCTAAACTTGCTACAAAAGAGGAGTTTACAAATAACGATAGTGGTGCAGATGGTATTTATAGGAAGTACTTTGATGAAAACTTAGAATACAATCATGTAGGGTATAAAAAAGATAAAAATCTTCATATAAATTCATCTACAATGGTGCTTTACAGTTTAGATAATACTGAGTTAAAGCAATTTGTTAGCGATATAGCAGGTAAAGACCACAACAAGGTAAGTGCTATACATTCATTAACATACTATTCAGGTGATTTTGCTGCTAACCACACTGATCCATCAGATTATACTTTTACAGTAATATTAGAAGATGGTTTTAAAGGAGGTGAGTACTATTTTAAAGGCAAAGAATACCCTATGAAGACAAATGGTGATTATGTTACCCATAGAGGTAAGGTAGACTTTCACGAAGTAAAAAAAGTCACAAGCGGTACAAGGAAGTGTTTAGTTGTATGGTGGAAAGGTACTGATGTAAAAACTTTACTATGATAACTTTAACTTCTTGTATTAGTGTTGATTATGATTTAGCTTTACTACCTCACTTTGTAAAGCACTACAGTAAGTTAAAAATAGATAAGTACAAGTTTATATTCCACTCTAAATATAAATTTTATCCTTCTAAGTTTGAGCATTTACTTGAACCATTAAAAAGTAAAGTTGAAATAAGTACATGGGTTGGAGAATTTAATGCTTCTGATAAAATGGATCGTTTAAATGCCTTACAAACAGAAGGTTTAATTTTAACTGCAGATGTAGATGAATTACAAATATGGGATAGACCTTTAGACAAATACTTTAGGATTTTTTACTACATTAAGTCCTTTTTTAGTAAAAAGAAACGTGTTGTTTGGGGCTTTTTAAGAGATAGAGAATCTAAAGACTCAAATTTACCTTTTGTAACATCAGTAAATTTAGAAGAACAGTTTCCTATCATTAGTAATAAAAGTAAATGGGGACGAAGTGCTTATAAACCTTGTTTGTTTCCGTATAACGTAAGACTATCCTCCCCTCATCATTTAGAAGGATATGAACCAAAAGGACCATTTATTGATGTAGATCACTATAGATGGATAAGTGGAAGATTGGAAAAATCTATTGAAAGAGTAAATACCTATAGAAAACTTAATAAACAAGGTAAAAAGTTAGAAGAATTTGGTTTTTTCCCCACACAAGGATTACAAAATGTTATAGATGAGTACGGTACTAAAACACCCTTATGAATGTAATAAAAAACATACTATCTGAAGAAGAAAGGAAGCACATTATAAAGTGTTGGGAAGAGTATGGTGATATAGTTGAAGATCATCAGGCTGTAGGTACTAAAGTTATAAGGTTACCTGAGTTTTTATTTCCATATCTAGAAAAAGTAAAACCAATAATAGAAGAAGATAGTGGATATAAGTTAACCGGTAAATATACTGCAATTAGATTATACAAAAAAGGAGATAAACTGGCAAAACATACCGATAATGCTGCTGAGTTTGCAATATCAATAATTGTAGATCAATCTGATCAATTAGATAACTTTTTAGTATTTTATGATGATACTTTTGAAACAACTGTAAATTTAGGCATAGGAGAAGGATGTTATTTCAGAGGCACTAGAGTACCACATGAAAGGTTAGAAGTTCAATCAGATTATATCTTACATATTTACTTAGGTTATGATATTGCAACTCATGTTATATGATTACAACAGTACTTACAGTATTCAACAGACATAGTTATTTAGAATCTCAAATTGAATCTATAAAAGATCAAACGGTAGACTCTGATATTTTTATGATATGGAGGAATGAGTTAAAATACAATTTAGAATATCCTGCTATTATTTACCGCAACGAAACTAATCATTTTAATTCACTATATGGACGATTTTATAATTCTATGCATGTTACATCCCCATACGTATTTGTACTAGATGATGATATAATGCCTGGCAAAAGGTACTTAGAAAGATGTATAAAGTTTAGTCAAAAAAATAATGATAGAGTAGTAGTTTGCACATATGGTGTGAATTTTAAAGAAGGAGAAACTAAATATAATATATCATCAAGATATAACCCAGACGTTTTTCTAAGTAAACCTACTCAAGTTCATATGGGTGGTCAAGGTTGGTTTATGAAAACTGAGTTACTTAAACATTTTCTTTACCAATCCCCAATAGATTTATCAACAGGAGAAGATTTACACTTTTCTTTTTGTTTACATAAGAACAATATACCTATATACGTTTTGGATAAAGATAAAAAGGATAACAGCACTTGGCAAGATTTAGAGCTAGGAAAAAGAGGTAGTGATGATAAAGCTCAATGGAGATATTCAAATCATAAGCCAGCAAGAGATAGGTTAGTAAGTAAGTATGCTTCTATGGGTTGGGAATTTACAAATTATAAGACCAACATTATATGAAAAATGCACTTGTAGTTGTAGCAATAGGAGAATCTAAACTTATTAAAACTACCCTTATTTCTTTGGAAGCATACTCTAATAAGACTAATTCAGATCTTATAATTATCGACAGACCTTTATATAGTATTAAAAGCAAATTCAATAACAAGAGTAAATACCCAGGTGCAGGAAAGTATAACTATCTTAAATTTGAAAAAAACCAAATTTATGATTTATTTGAAAATTACGATAGAGTACTTAGGTTGGATCATGATATAATTATAAACCCAAATGCACCTGATTATTTTTTATTGAACGATGACTATTTGTACGTTACTGAAGAAGTTGGCAGATCTAATGAGATAAACCAAATAAAAAAAGATTTAGGTAGTGTTAATAGTTGGAATGATTTCTATTTTAATGGCGGTGTAATTTTAGCTTCTGAAAAACACAAAGAAGTATTTAATATTGATGATATAGATTTCGATTTAGATTTAGGTTTGTTAAAAGAACAGAATGTGCTTAATTGGAAAGTAAATAAATTAGGAGTTAAAGTTAAAAACTTAGGTCCTTCTTTTAATTTTTTTGCAGGAGCTTATATCGATGGAGTCCGTTTTAATGACTTTAATAACAACCAACTAAGAAGAGCTGCTCATTTTATACATTATGCAGGACAGAAAAATAGACTTGCTGGTGTAAAAAGAGATGTAGCTTACTTTTTTGATAAAAACTATACTGACGAAAGTAACCTTATTTAAGTTGGTAGCCTGAAAAAAAGTTCTTATATTTAGATATATGGACGTAAGTATGTTACCTTGGAAACCTTCTCATGAATTAGGATGGTTACAAAGATTTTTTAGAAAGAGTTATTACAAGAAACCGTACGATAGGTTTATGTGGTGGAGAAGTTACACTCCTAAGAACAAACCTTTAGGTAATAAATACCCTTTACGAAAGAGAATAGAAAATGGAGACTTTGATGTTTCTCCTTATCGTTTTGAATCTATGTTAGTGGAATATAGAATGAACGAAAAATGGGTAGAATGTAAAGGATATGAAGATACGTATAGAGAAGCTACTCAGGTCGATAAAGCTAGAAGAACTAGACTATTAGAAGATTTTGAGAAAGATGAGCATGGTAGATTATTAGATCTTAAAAGAGCTTTTTCTCTTAGTCTTAAGATGACTAAAGAACAATATGATAAGGAAGTAATTAGACCTTCAAAAAATTTACTTTCATTTTACGATAAGATGGAAAGTAAGTATGGGACGAGAGGAATTATCCCTAAAGCAATTCCTAAATTTTAATATATTTATTAGAATATAACATGTTAAACAATTAATTTTATGAAAACGTTTTTAATTATTATCGCAGTCTTAGCACTTATAGGTGGAGCGATTTGGGTAGGAACCAAATACTTCGGTTTATTTAGTGATCAAGACAAAGACGGTATTCCTGACGAAGTTGAGGATACTGTAAAAGAAGTCAAACGTAGAGCTAAAAGAGTAAAAGAAGAGCTCAAAGACGTGAAAGATGCTGCAAAAGATGTAGTAGACCAGGTAGGTGACATTGCCGGAGCCGTAAAAGGTAAACCAAGGAAAGGAAGAAAGCCTAGAGCTAAGAAAACCTCTACTAAGAAGTAATGCAAGGAAACGTAAATGTCGACCTTTCTCAAACACTTCCCGTTTTATGCGAAGAATGTAACGGAGGATACTTCCAACAAGCCCTTGTCATCAGGAGAGTCTCAGCAATTCTCACAGGTCAAGGAAAACCAGGTTTCGTACCAATCCCCATCTTCAAATGCAGTGACTGTGGACACGTCAATAACGAGTTCATACCAAAGGAAATTCAATCCTTGGACTGATTCCTACTCAGGCTTACACGAATATGAATAATTAAGGGACCTTCGGGTCTCTTTTTTTTCCTCCTATTTATAATTTGGAATTCCTATCCAAAGTCGGACAGTTTTATATGTCTAATTTAAAATCAATGTATGAATTTTTTAGAAAACTTTAGCTCTTGGGCTAAAAAACTGACAGATGTTGGGGTATCTATTATTGCTCTTGGCGTAGTATTAGAAGTACTATTCAAAGGCGCTAATATCCCTTTCTGGCCTGAAGTTTCAGTGATAGAGAATATTATGGCTATCATTGGAGGACTTAGTAATGAAGGTCTACTCGGATTAGTAGGCGCTTTTGTATTGTATCACATACTTAAAAATAAGTCAGTGTAATAATGCGATAAGCAAAAGATTAGGGGGCTTCGGCCCCTTTTTCTGTCTCAATAGATATTTATCTATACACAACAACAAGTTTCATAAAAGTGTTTTTGATAATCGTCACGGCAATGAGGGTTTCCTTAAAAATCGCAGTATATGAAACTTTTACTTTTTTTATTAAGTTTCCTATTTAGTTACTCAGTACTTGGACAAGAACTTAGAATAGGGACTGTTGAAAATAAGATTCAACTCGGCACACTTGTCGGGAATAGAGATCTTGCATTTGGTGTTACAAATGTATTAGAAGAAGTAGTACAAGATATGGGATACGATCTTAATCCCAACTCAGAAACTGAACTTACTGTCGATATTTTGTTTTTTGATGTAAAGAAAAGTAGTTTACAGATAGGTGTTTATAATAAAAACACAGATCTTTATCAAATAATTGCTAGAGGTACATTAAGGAAGAACGGAAAAAAGAAAAAAATAGTGGTAGCTAAAGGTACTGCTAAATCTATATCAACAGCTACCCTACTCGTAGATGAAGGTGGTAAGTTTTCACAAGCAAACGTTTCTACAGCAATAAAGAAACTATGTGAGCAGTTGGTGAGTAAATTAAAATTATGAAACTATTAAAATTATTAGTACAACTATTAGACCGTTTAGACGATGGTTTGAGAGACATGTACGGAGTAAGTAACAAAAACTTAGGAAAAAAGAAATGAGAAAATTATTAATATTACTACTATTTCCTACACTATTATTAGGTCAGTTGACTTCATCAGGAGATGGAATTAATATTGACTTAGTATATGCAGGTACTACTGCAGAGGCTACTAAAGAGCTTTCTAAAGTACAGGTAAATGATACTATAGTAATGAAGCTAATGTTAGACAATTTAAGTTCTAACGCTATAACATACGTACACGTTGATGTACAATATAATGTAAATGCATATCAAAGAGTAGATTTTGAATTTAACGTACCAACAGGAGCTCAGACATCTAATGGTAACTGGAGTGGTAACGGTATGAAGTGGACAGTCAATCCTAACTACGATGCTAACGACTTATGGGCTCAATGGTCTACCCAAGGAGGGTCTTATACAGAAGTAGCAGGTTGGGAAGTAGATCATGTACAAGCAATATCTACAACTAGTATAACTGGTAATTACGCAACACTTTATTTTAAAGTGAAAGATGCTGGTGCTAATCACGATTATACAAACAATATAACTTTAACAATGGCTAGAGTAACTGATAACACATCAGGTACTGAATATGTTTACCCTATTGGTAAAGTAAGAGGATTTGATGTTATGGCAGTAACACATACACCATTGGAAGATTTAGATTCTAATATCTATATAAAAGCTAATTTTAATTCTAACTTTGATATAACAAAGGTTGGTGTTGTGGTACAAAAGAATGGTACGGCAGTAAGTAATAATCTTTACTTTGATGCTGGAGGTGAGATAAATGTTACTGAATATATTACTTCAACAACAGATAATTACACCTTAGACTTTGTAACATCAGATTCATCTACAGAATGGACAACGTTTTTAGAAGATGTATTAACAATATCTGATGTAGTACTTACATTAAAAGAAGTTGGAAGATTTGGTCATGGTGATGTAGGTCAAGAATTTACTACAGGTATACAATATTCAGCAGCAGATACAAATGATGATAATAGTATATCTCCACAAGATGCTTATAACTTATTAGGACATGTAATGGGAGTATTAGATGTTTACCCAGATGATGGTACTGGTATTTTTAACAACACTTTTAAGCCTATCAAAAAAGCTGATTATGATGCTTGGTCTATTGCTAATTTTCAAAATAATGTCGATGAACCCAATTCATCAGTAGTACATCCTATAACAGTAGACTTTTCTAACTCATCTTATACCGAATGGTTTAAATTTGGATTCTTAGGAGATGTAAATGCATCACATTCATCAGAAGTAGAAGGTACTGCTTCTTCAGTAATAAGCTCTATGAACATATCTAATGCACCACCAGCAGATTATAGTTTATCAGCTAAATCAAGTTATAATCAATTAGTAATGGCTGCAGGAGAGATAGATGGGCAATGGACTACCTCCATAGAAGATGGTCAAGTAGTTGCATCATTAAACTTATTATCTGGTGATGTTGCAGCATTACAATTAAAAGTACAATATGATAATTCAGTTCTAACATTTGATAAAGCAGTATTTAATACTGGTAATAATGTTACTAACTTTGCCAATGAAGAAGCAGGTAAAGTTAATTTAGGAAGTTTACATGAACAAGGAGGAGAGATTTCTCAAGGAGAAGTATTTAAAGTATATTTTGACGGTAATGTAACTTCACCAGTTGGGTTAGTATCCATTTACAATACTGATGCAGCTAGTACAGATGGAGGAAGATTAATTTTAAGACTACAATAATGAATAAAACTATTAACAAAGGGTGTTACATTTTAATTTGTCTATTCTTTTTAGCATGTGCTAAAGATGACTATTCCGATTTTCAAGTTTTGAATATAAATACAGAACTTAGCATAGAAGGTAAAGAAGGATTAAAATTTGATGATTCTTATATATCTGATAGAAGTTCATTTAATTTAAAATCTGAATTGGGAGGTGAATATACAATTGAATTAAGAGATCCTTTTAAAAATTTAATTTCAAAAAGTAACATAAATGCTAAATCTGGAGATAATATAATGACATTTTATACTAAAGCACTCCAAGTAGGAGACTACAACATTATAGTAATGAGAGGTAGTCAGGAAAAACATAACGTAAAATTAACCATACAATGAAAAAATTATTCGCAGTAATTTCCATATTGTTATTATTCGGGTGTACAAATCCATCTATGGAAAGAGGATTTGCTCGATTAAATGAGGAAATGAAAGACTTAGTAGCAGCATTTGATGCATTAAATATACCTCAGATGCAAGAGGATATGGAATCAATTGTTGCTGATCTTACATCTATAGCAGAAGGTATAAAAGCTTACCAAGATGCAATGGTTGAGTACAATGCTTATATAATGATGTATAACGAGGCATTAGCAGAATATAATGATGCTATGTTAGCTTATTCAGATGCTCAAATAGCAGCAGATGAATTTTTATCAAATGTTGGAGAAATAACACAAAGTATGTTAGCTTCTTTAACTAAGTTAAGAGATATGTCTGAATCTGGTAACCAATGGGCAGAAGTAATGCTCTTACTTGCTGAAATAAATATTAGTTTAAATGGAGTTCTAGCTCAAGTTAAAACTCTAGCTACTAAAGAACAAGTAGCTGCAATTAATAGTATGCTTCAGGAGATGAATAGTGACCTTGATCGGTATATTGCTATTCAAGATTTTGATTATGATGGTGTTATGAATGGATTAGATAAATGTCCTAACACTCCAATAACCGAAATTAACAATGTTAATGCAGATGGATGTGCTCCTGATGAGACTCCTGAAGGTAGTTAAATAATATAATATGAAAAATTTACTTAAGAATGTAAAAGCTCAAATTACAGCAGCTGTGGCAATTGTACTAACAACATTAGGTACAGTATTTACAGATAAAGTAGAGCAGTTTTTTGGAGTAGAAAGTGATGATGCGGCAGTAGAGGTCAAACAAGAACAAAACGTTAATGTAGTAGGCCCTACAATCAACATTACTATTCCGGAACAAAAGAAAGATACCGTCGTAAAGAAGGTATTCATTAAAGCCAAACCTAAACTGTCTGAAACAGAAAAAAGAAAGAAGAAGATAGATTGGTAGTTATATCGCAGTATTAACAGAAGAAACCGTCGGCGGCAACCAACGGTCTCTCTAAAACGTTTAGTAATCATAAAAAACACACAACTATGAACAATTACGTAAACCCTTATATTCTAATAAAAGAAGAATATATCGAAGCTCCAACTTTTTTACAGAAAAGTTTGGTATTATTTTTAGCAGCATGGGGAATCATGCTATTTTCACTATTTGTCGTTGGATTTTCAACATTAGCTTTTGAGTTAATAACTAATCCTTCTGCATTTAGTAACGCAACATGGGGCATTTTCGACACCCTTGGGTAACAAATTTTTAGTACTATCTTTATTAGCTAGTACATTTTTATCGGCCCAACAAATTGGAAAGACAACTACTGAAGATTATCAGGCGGACTTTGAAAAAAGAGCCTCATTATATTCAATTCCAGAGTACGACGGTGATCCAGTACCAGTAGCTCTTCTCAATATAGGAGTAACAGAAGATGTTTTAACTCAATATCCTGAACTTAGAGATAATAGAGTAGGTCTAGGCCTAACTAATATCACTGTAGCTTTCTTAGATGAAACATGGAGATTTGAATTTGTAGAGACTAGAGATGCTATTAAAGATCGTATGGTAAAACAGTACGAAGCATCTCAAAAAGGCTTTACAGCTAATCAGACAGATATAATGGGTAAGATTACTCTTGCTAAATACTTCATTTATGTTGAAGTATACGATTATTCTGTATCTGAAGATGAAACAGTAAACTTAAAAGATGGAGTAAAAAATACTCTAGTAACAAGATTAGGTTTACAGATTAGAGCAGTTGATGCTGAAACAGGACTATATATGACAGGTTCTGGATTAGGCAAGGCAACTACCACTAGAGAACTTACCTTATCAAACTCAGATAATTTAGACGAAGTAAAATTTAATTCCTCTTCTATAGGTGTTACAACCAGAAAGGCATTAGAAACAGCTGTGGCTAAGATTGTCAAAAGAATGATACGTAAAGGTATATTTGATCACTAGGCTATGGAACAATTATTTTTATTTGTTACTTTTTTAGTAATAATAGGCATTATAGGACCATCAGAAAAGTGTAAGAATACACCATGTGAATGTAAAAATTGTAGAGAAAAATAAGTGTTATGAGACGGTTACTATTCTTCATAGTGATTACTGCGATGGGAATGTTCAAGGGTCATTCACAGGCCCTTGTTCAAACCTATATCGATAGATGTACTGGTCAAGCATCAGTATTTACTGTGCCTATGAATGGACAAACTGTAGTAGCTTTTTATAATAAATCTAGAGTATTTACAGCAGCAGAATTTTCAAACGGTTCATTACAAGCATGGTTAGATGAAACTTGGTTATGGTGGAATGCCTTATCTCCTTGTTCAACAACAGGAGCAAATGTAGTTAATACTACTCAACAGACTCAACAGACTACTCAACAAGCACAACAAGCAGCTGAATCAGCAGCTCAAGTAGCTAACACAGTAACTGTTCCTGATACTAGCACAACCATACCTAACACATCAACAACTATACCCGATGCAACATCTACTAATGTTAACGTTCCCACTACTACAGAAGCACCTACGACTTCTATACCAGATACTACGACTACGACTCCTGATACAAGTGTACCAGATACAACTACATCTACACCAGACACGAGTACTCCTGATACGTCTACAACACAACCAACAACAACTGAATCAAGCCAGAGTAGTTCGCAACCAGACACAGCAAGTACTGAAAGCTCTACTCCAGCAGAAAGCCAAAGTACTGAAACGTCTACAGAAGCTTCTTCATCCGAAACTTCATCGAATGAACAAAGCTCAACGGAAACGTCTCAAGAGAGTACATCAGAATCAACAGAATCAACAGAATCAACAGAAGTAGAAAGTACTGAATCGACTGAAAGTACTGAAACTGAATCAACAGAAACTGAATCAACTGAAACTGAATCAACTGAATCAGAAAGTACTGAATCAGAAAGTACTGAAAGTGAAAGCACAGAATCAGAATCATCAGAGAGTGAAAGTGAATCAACTGAAAGTGAATCAGATGATAGCACAGAAAGTGAATCTGAATCAGAAACTGAAGAAACTACAGAAGAAGAAACTACAGAAGAAGAAACTACAGA
>JGI24003J15210_10000279_pt1 | contig 21851 bp, 27 predicted proteins | sample LinPmetageLP28_FD_15210 | JGI IMG/M metagenome (IMG submission 15210)
GTATCATCTCCCTTGATACGCAGCCCACGCGACTTCAGCCCTCCCGGGAGGTTGGAAAGCGTGCCAGCGTCTACAAGCTGACGTATCAAGGAAGTCCCCGCCTTAGCATATCCACCAATAATATGTATAAGGCCGAGTCCGTAGAACCCGAATCCGGGCACATAGACGTAGTGGACGAAGTGTTGACGTTTGAGGGTCAGGGGGTCCCCCTCCTCGTAATTTCTACGGATCGCCAACACTTCGTCGCTACCACGCTCTATGGTGACAACATAAGGTCGAGCAATACCGTCGTCGTCATCAACGCCCTCAATTACGAGGTCAGCGTGGATTTCATACAAAGTGTACCTGTCGTCATCGGTAAGAGAATAACCGCCTTCTTCCGCTTTACGTTCTTCTATATCGCTGTGGTATGGTTCTGGGTCACCAAGCTCTACATCGCGGTAGAATCCTGACGCTTGTAGCTTTTTTAGCTCATTCTTAGTTTTACGCATTACGTGAGTTACACGTTCTGCAGCTTCTATATTAGACGCGCCGTAGGGCACAATCACATCTTCAGCGGAGATATACAACGCCATCTGACGCCCTATGTTGGGGTCAAAATACACCTTTTTAAACGCAGAGCCTGCCAAGCCAAGGCTGTACAGCATACGCTCATGTTCTGGACGATACTCTACCATGTTCTCGGTAAGCTCATAGTTCATATCTGCCTTCACACGGGCAGCGGCTTCTTCTTTTTCTTTGGTTTCTTCGCCAAGAACTTTAGTTTTTACTGGACCTGCGGCTGGGAACGTCTCAGACATGGTTTCTGCTTGAAACCGTATAGCTGCCTCTGCCAACACTGTAGAGAACACACCACACGCTCCATCCCACGGCTCTGTACGCTCCTCATACTTAAACCCTAACACGTCCATACCTTTTACGAACGTGTCTGCCCAATCTTTGCGGCTGTCCATATCAGCGGTAACAGACTCCATCAAGTCGTTAGCCAGCTTACTTAAATCAGTGTCGTCTAAAATTTCTGCTATATTAGCCCCAAAGTCAGCTAAATCCAATTCATTTCCGGGTATTAATGTTATCTCCATACTACCATCGGATAAGGTAACCTCTTCAGGATCAACGATTTCAATCTCCATATCAGGGATTTCCATCTCTTCTACGCCGTCTAAATCGTTTTCTAGCCCGAGAGGGGCAGCGTATAAGCCTTTTTCAATCGCCATATGTCACCTTTAATAATACCCGCCGCGTTTTTGTTTAAAGAACCGTTGTTCTTCTGGCTCATCTGTGGGTAGCCGTATAAACCCACCCTGCCTAAACCGCATCAGAGCCATGACCGTCGAATCTACAAGGTCATCATTACTCATAAACGGGAATCCTGCAATCTCTTCAACAACTTCTTCTGCCCACCGTGTCTGTGGCACCCAGCAAAGACCTGATGCAACAATATCCGCAACGGAGTTAAGCCTAGCTAGTTTGTCACCCGACCCTCTGTGTGGTGTATACTCAGACACTGGTAAGCCCATACGTCGCATCTCTTGATACAAGGCCACACCAGAACTTTTCTTCTCCACAATGAACGAATCAGGTTCCCAGTCTTGATACTCTTCCATCGCAAGCTGTTTAAGCTCTGGAAACTCTATACGTTGTTTTATGCTGTTTAACAATATAATATTGTAAGCGTTCGTTTCTTCGTGGAGAAACACCCCCCATGTAGTAAGGGCTGTAAAGTCTGCGCGGTTGTGTCTTTCTGCGGCTGCGTCAAGCGACATAATAACATATTCACAAGATGGCGGAGATTCTTTAGTCCACTCGTTCCACCACTCTCGCTTGACCAACGCGGCTTCTTCTGCCGTAGGCTGTTGTTGATACTGAGAGTTCCATTGAAACGTAGGCATAGACGCCTTGGTACGCAGTAACGCCTCTAGGTCAAAAAACTCAGGCCACAGGGGTTTTTGTGTAATTTTACCTGTCTTTTTGCCTGTTACATCCAAAATAGCTGGAAATTCTACTACTTCGTATTGGTCAGCTTGTTCGTTTTGCCCCATGTCTCGTACAACACGGCCTGTCAGGTCATCTAAATGCCAACGTGTCTGGATTATTGCCACACTACCTCCCGGCATAAGACGAGTTCGCGCACCAAAGGTGAACCATTCGTATGCTTTTTCGAACACGCTAAAATTTCCGTTAATAACGTCTTGTTCTGAATGTGGGTCGTCAACGAGCAGGAGGTCAGCGCCTCGACCAGCAAGAGCAGAACCAATACCGCACGCATAATATTCACCCCCTACGTTTGTGTTCCAACGTCCTGCTGATTTACTATCTTGTGCCAACTTAACCGTAGGAAATATAGAACTATACTCTGCGGTGGCTATAAGGTTACGCACTTTACGGCCAAAATCTACCGCCAAGTCTGTTGTGTGTGACACCATCATAACTTTTTTGTTTGGATTTCTTCCCAAGAACCACGCTGGAAAAAAGATAGACACAAGTTGAGACTTACCGTGACGTGGAGGTATATTAACACATATACGGTCTTTATCACCCCGTTCTATATCCATGAGCATGTCTGCGAGTATACGGTGGTGCTTACCTACAATGTAGTCAGGCTGCATAAGTTTGCAAAAAGCTATAAGATCGTCATACGCGGCTTTGTTTGTAGTGCGCGTGGTCAACTCATCGACCATACGATTGATTTCAGCTACTTCTTCAGGGTCAAACGCGTCTAAATTGTCTAGCATGGCCGCAATATCAACTTCGTCAAAACCCAAAACGTCATTCATCGTCGTCAAATCCGAACTCTTCGTCTATATCCAGAACTTGTGGGTTCAAAATAGTGGCATCCTCTACTTCTGGCTCTGGATTTACCAGTTTTGCCAGCTTNACNCGCANTTTTTCTTTAATGTCGTCCGTNGTTTGGTGCGTAATAGTAACTTCAGACTTCTCTGTAAACAACCCTACGTCTGAGAACTTACCTAATAGCTCTAACGCACGCATCCGCACACGGGCGTCGGGGTTTTCGGCCTCAATAATCAGTTTGTTCGTGACTAAGTTGCGTAGTTGTTTGGAAGACTCAACCACAGAGTGATTAAACTCGTCTATAATTGCACCTGCCATCTTGATAGACGGGGGTGTTAACTTAGCTGCACGCACATGCGTGACTTTTTGAGATGTTTTGTCAGGGTTTTGAGCAAACGCGGTGGCTAATGTGGCTGCAACTTCTTTATCTAACTCATCAGGAGTAGTGTCCAACCCATGTTTCTCTAATTCTTTGACAGTGTTAGACAGCGCTTCCGTGCGGTCAGGCAACGGCACCTGTTTTACTTCGTCTTCTAGGGGCACACCTAGTTCGGGGGTAACATTGATTGTCATACTACATCGCAGGTTGTGAACCGATAACATAATAATAGGGTACAAAAAATTTTTTGACAAGGGATTTGAAAAAAGGGTGGGGGGGTTTTGAAAAATACAACATTGTTCACGCAGATTAGTAATATAGAAGACACACGGAGTCCCACATGACACAGCGGCCCATGGGGGGCGGGTATGGTTTCCAGATACCAGTTTTAGGGAAGTTCCCTAAAATGTGCTATGCTACGATCTAATGAGATATGATGTCGTTTAGTGTGGTTTTATCTATGGTATAAGATGACATGGCATGGTTTAAGTAATTATCGGAAAGGCAATAATGCGAATCCGATATGATCTTGAAAGGGTCAACCATGTCTAATATCGAACATTCCGCCGCCGTCATCAATGCAATCACTACAGCATTGGGTGCTAAGTTCTCAGGTGAGGACAAAACTAGCAAGTGCTGGGACGCGGCAAGTAAATTGCTACGCTGGACTGACGCGGTAGCACCGACGCCTGCTAATATCGAGCACGGTAAATCTACTACAACGAAAGAAGCATATGGTCAGCTCAAGACCGCGATCGAAGCATTGCTCAAACGTCGNGGTCGTGCGCATGGTAGCACCGANNTTAGCGCGGAACTAAAAGACATCAAAAATTCTTTGATGCGTCGCAACGACCCCGAGCTATTCGCGGCTACCAAAGGTCATCTTGGCAAGGTCGAAAAAGTGGACGGCACGGACGCTACCGTGAAATCTACGCCTGACACGTCGGCCTTTGACAAAGGTCAAACAATGGCACGCAACTATGTGGCATGGGTTGAAAAGAACGCGACCGAATTGGGTACTAGTTACGATACGGTACGCAAGGCCGCGCTGCAGATGTTGTCTGCGTCTGGCTACAAGCGATAAAATACTATGGGGCAGGCAATAACGTCTGCCCCACAATTCAAATGAAAAGGAAATGATATGAGACAAGTTAACTCTGTTAGGTATGGCAATATGACGGCACGGATGGACAGCGATTATTCAGTGCACTTCTATTGCGACGTCACTAATAGGTTTGTTTGCGATAGCGCAGGCGAACTAGTTCGTATGAACGATAGTCTTGTTGTGGCACATAGTTTGTCAGGGCGCTTTTTATTAGAAGTGCAATCCGCGATGGACGTTATTAAAGCATTGCGGGATTCTTGGAAAGATAACCCAAAGAGCACGGCACGGGAACGAGCGCTTGCAAATAAACAATTCGCGGAATGGGCTGGATATGAAGACGACGACCTAGACGACTGGACATGACCACAGGGGAGCTTCGGCTCCCCATTTTTTTGTGCCGTTGATACCAGTACTGGGGTTGCGTTGCGCCTCGCCCTATTGCAATCTACTACGTTACGGTATAACTTGGCAGCACATTGCACCACAATGCTCCACTAGGCCCACTTCGGTGGGTCTTTTTTTATTTAGGGAACTTCCCTAAAACCCTGATACCAGTACTGGAGTTGCGTTGCGCCTCGTCATTGTTTGTCATGTTACAACAGGGTTTGCACACTGTAGCACATTTTAGGGAACTTCCCTAAACTTCCCGATACCAGTACTTGTATAGCGCCTCGCCTCGCAAATAAGCTAAGTCATTGATAACAAACCAATGTTACAAATGTTGCACCAATGTTGCAGTCAAAATGGGGGTTAAGTCCTTGAAAACAAACTAATGTTACAATGTTGCAGTTTTTTAAGTATATATATATAACTTTTATTCGATTGGTTAAGAGAGGGTGAAAGCGCTAAAAACACTCTCGCGGACCTTCATATATACCTTTGTAACATTGCAACTTTGCAACATTGCTTTAATAACAGTTACTTACAGCCGACAGGGTGTAACATGGTGTTGCATACCACGTATACCCACCAAACGATTTATTCTGATACCTATTGACATTTCCCGATACTTGTGATATAACTACAGAGTAGTTAGCGTTCAGTTGGCTACCGAGGCACATCTGTGTCTCGTCACCACGCATTACAATTTAGGGAACTTCCCTAAAACATGGAGGACCAAAAAATGCCACGTAAGTATTACATGCCCGAGTGTATCGGTTGCGGCGAAGTATTCAGCGTGAAACGTGCACGCCTTGGCTACAACGTATGCCTTACATGCGGTGACTACAAAGCACGCGACGAACGTGCAAGCTGGTGCACAGTACCACTTCCCAAGCAGGGCTACACGCTCGTCACACGCAAAGAAGACTTGCTACACCTAAACCAGAAACCACGGACTTGAAAATAGGGAACTTCCCTAAAACATGGAGAACCACAATGAACACTATATCTTTGGAACTACCGCAGGTTGACATCCCGTCCATCACATCATCTGCCTTACTTGTTACATGGAGCACATCAATACCAACGCTTCGCAAGCGTGACAAGAAAGCTACACGTGACATCGAACAACAGAACGGTGCCGAGAGCGGTGTGATTAGCGCGACGAAAGCATTGCTAGGCAACTGTGAAGAGTTCAAAGCAGTGACCGACTTCGCAAACAACGCACGCAACCGCCACTATGCTATGACACACACATGGATACACAACGGGCCACGTCTGGTATCCACACTAGACTACATAAACAAACACATGCCGATAATGAGCGACCTAAAGCAAGAAATCGAACGCTTGTGGGCTGAGTTCATCGCGGTCTACGATTGGGCTATCATGCAAGAACAAGCGCGTATGGGTTCGCTATGGGAAGCTGAACTTTACCCATCCGCTGAAAGACTCCAACGTAACTTCGCGGTGCGTCTGGAGTATATGCCTGTTGCACCTAACTTTATCACTGAGTTGTTTGACGATGCCAACGCGTCACTTAACGAGCAATACCAAAAACAGTTTATGGATAAGATCACAGGTGTAGCCGACAGTATGCACCAGCAACTACACAAAACCCTGACCACACTGGCTAGGCAACTAGACGTAGATGAGAATGGTAAGGGTAACAGACTATACGATACTGTCTTTGACCGCGCTCTTGAACTGACCGATATGCTTGGAACNTGCAACCTGACGGGTAGTACCCAGATGGAAGCAATGCGNCAAAAGCTAGAACAGACGTTCCGTGGTCTAAACCTGTCTAAGATCAAGAACAGTCCCACTGCACGCGAAGATACTAAAGCTAGCCTAGAGCAAGTTATCGCGTCCCTACCAAGTCTGGATATGTAATGATCCGAGATTTCATCGGGGGGCTGTGCTTGTTCATAGCCCTCATCGCCACGCTGTTTATTATCTACGGCATCGGATATTAGGAGTTTGATATGCACATACATTTTGTAGGTTTCCGCACTGACGCAGAATACACTGCCGCTGTACGTGTGTGGGGACATCCTGACTTTGTACATATGTGGCACGACCACAGAATGTACGGCGACATTGGGGACAGCGATACTGTTGTCCTCGGTTCAAAGGGGAAAGCCTCACCCTCTAACTTCTCATGGCAAGACCATGAGTTATGGTAACTTAATTAGGGAACTTCCCTAAAATGGAGAACGACAAATGAACCAAGCACATAACATGTACGCCCTTGACCTTGACCAATGCGTTAACCTAATCAAAGCGGTGGGCCACAAGCGTACCGTCCTGATGGAGGGTGACATAGGTAACGGCAAATCATCTACTATCCACACACTAGCGGCTGACCTACCAAGCCACGTGCCCTGTTACTTTGACTGCACCACCAAGGACATCGGTGACTTGAACCTGCCCAACATGGCGGTGATGAACGAGCAAGGGTATGTTACCATGGTGCCTAACGAAGAGTTGGGTGCACATCTGGGTAAGCCTATCATCCTAATGATCGACGAGCTAGGCAAGGCCAACGCTGCTGTTAAGAACGCACTACTGCGTGTCATGCAAGAACGTACGGTGGGTAGTATCAAGCTACACCCTGACAGCCTTGTCTATGCGACGACCAACAAAGGGTCCGAGGGTGTGGGTGACATGCTACTACCACACGCACGCAACCGCATAACTACAGTACAGGTTCGTAAGACTGACCACCTGACCCTTATTGAGTTCGGTATCAACGATGGTTGGGATCACAGTATGTTGGGTTGGATCAAAGACAATCCACACGTTCTTGCATCGTTTGAGGACGTGAAAGACCCTGACGAGAACCCGTTTATCTATCACCCAATGCAACAGCGTAAAGCCTTTTGTAGTCCTCGTTCGTTACACGCAGGGTCTGACATACTTAAAGAACGTCACTTGTTTGACGACCAGACACTAACTGCGGCTTTGATGGGTACTATCGGTGACCGTGCGGCAATGGACTTGATGGCGTTCGTTAAGATGTCGGATCAACTACCGTCACTGGACAGTATCAAGACTGACCCTACCAACGCCAAGGTTCCTACGAGTGCGGCGGCTGTGTGTATGGTTGTGTATCGAACACTGGCATCACTAGAGGGTGACTGGATCAATGCGTGGATGGATTACTTACCGCGTCTGGACACAGAAGCGCAAGGTATGTTCGCCAATGGCGTGCGTGCACCCAAGTATTCCAAGCAATCAATGGTCATGCGAAACAAGAAGTTCACGCAGTGGGCCATGGACAACAACTACATGTTCGCAGCGGACAAGAAATAGGGAACTTCCCTAAAATGGAGAACGACAATGCTAGTACTTAACAAACAACTAACAGAGGAACAACGGTTGTCCAAAGCAATCGTTGACATCATGGGCCGCGCTTCGTGGTTGGCAGGTGTGATAATGATCGGTAACCGAGTAATTACTGATGATCCAAGCCTGACCACAGCGTGCACTGATGGACGTGACGAGTGGTACAACCGTACGTTCGTGGCAGGTCTTAACGATGCAGAGCTACGGTTCTTGATCTTGCACGAAGTGTACCACAAGCTGTATCGTCACTTGATTACGTGGGCACACCTAAATAAAATCTGTCCACGTACTGCTAACATCTCATGTGACTACGTTATCAATGTCAAGATTGCAGATGAGTACGGTGCAGATGGTTGGGTGAAGATGCCCGAAGGTGGCTGCTTTGACATCAAGTATCGGGATTGGGATTCCGCGAAAGTGTTCGACGACATCTATGACCCTGCTAATGGAACAGGTGGCGGACGTGGCGCGGGAAAAGGCCAAGGTACGCCACAAGATGGACACCCCGAAGGTTTTGACGAGCACGACTGGGAAGGTGCACAGGACATGGACGCGGAAGAGATGCGCGAACTGGAGCGTGACATTGACGAGGCTGTGAGACAAGGCGCGTTGGCGGCAGGTAAGATGGGCAGCGGTGGTAGCCGTAACATGGAAGAACTGTTGCAGACACAAGTGGATTGGCGCGAGGTGCTGCGTGAGTTTATACAGACTACGTGCTCGGGCAGCGATTACTCTACGTGGAAGCGTCCTAACAGACGGTACGTATCGGCAGGGATTTACATGCCCTCTGGTATCAGTGAACAGATAGGTCCAATAGCGTTGCACATGGATATGTCGGGTTCTATCGGTGCACGTGAACAACAGGTTATGATAAGCGAGGCTGTGGAACTGGCTAAACTTATGAAGCCCCCATCTCTTAACATACTATACTGGGACACGAAGGTGTGCCGTCACGAGGTGTACGACTACGATGATTTGGACAAGGTAGCTACAGAAACAAAGCCGACAGGTGGTGGTGGCACAGACGTACGTTGCGTCCCTGCTTTCATGCGTGAACATAACATAAAACCAGAAGCGTCTATCGTGTTTACAGATGGTGATTTGTACAGCGGTTGGGGCGATTGGGATCATCCTGTGTTGTGGTGCGTGTTGGACAACCCAAGTAAAAAGCCTGATTGTGGCGTGACTGTTCATATTAAAGCGAGGGATATGTAATGGGTAAGGTAAAAGCAATGTTGATGGACGCGGAGGAAAACCCGTTCATCGCTTGTCCCGAGTGCAAAGGTAGTGGCGTGGAGACAGCCGAGCGCGACGTGCCCATGAGCTTNTCAAACCCGTATGGGTACGTGGAAGATTACGAGCGCGAGTGTGTAAACTGNAAAGGCGCAGGTGAAATCGAACGAGATTGGGAGGATATATGATAACTTACTACACTGTGATGATACTAAGCTACACGCTTGACGGGGAATATCTACAATCTAAGATACTATTCCCTAATGCGAAAGCGTGTGGTGACGCCCTGACTGCATACTACGAACCAATACGTGCATTTGATAGTGACAGTATGGCGCAATGCAAGAGGACAAACGTAATGTCCAAAACCCTACGGCCCAAAGCACGGCCAACAAACGGAGAACTAAAGTAATGGTTGATTCAAGAAAAAATCAAACGTGGACTAATAAAGAGATGGAAACCCTACTAGCGTTGCGGAACGAAGGGTTTGAGTACGACGACATAGCAAAACATCTAGGGCGTACTAGGAAGTCGTGCGAGATGAAGCAATACTCTTGGAATAAAAACATAGCGGTAAAACCACAAAAGGTTATGCTGGACGATTCAAGTTTGCAAGCCCTGATAGATAGTTGGGGTGAAGATGAACCTGTCGTGGTCGCTGCCGACAAGAAAACCAACTTCTTAGCCCCACCAAAACATTACCTACGCAACGTAAAATTTGCGAACAAAGAAGCGGCCAAAGAATTGGGCGCACGTTGGGATGGTATGTGTTGGTTTATACCCGAAAACTTGGGTAATGCACGTCGGACTAAATTGATCGATAGGTTTGGCCCCGTTGCTTACGGAAATCACTCTGCCCGAGGCGAGGCGCAATGGTCTACGTTTGTAGAAGCAGACCCGCCAAAACCTGACGTGAAGGTCACCTCAAAACAAACTACACAGAAGGAGCCAACGAAACAATCAGTGAAACCTACGTTACCACGTCCAAGAACTTTGGAGCTTTCCGCTAAGTCCACGCAACGTGTGCAGGGGGAGACACGTGAACAGGGGGGCAGTCACTTCGACAAGCTGGCCCAACGTGACGCTGATGCACACGTGTATATCGTGCGTGTACCTAAGATACTTGTGGCAGCGGTGGTACTAGCAACGATTGCTGTGTGTGCGTGGTACGTCGGCAAGTATATGTGAAATCACACTAACGTCATTAACAAACAAATTAGGGAACTTCCCTAAAAACATGGAGAACAAATAATGGTTATGTCATACATGAACCGCCAACTGGACACGTTCGATAAAGTCGCTTCGTGGTACAATAACACTAAACCTCTGGTATCAAAGTGTCATACGTTAAAGGAAGACATACGCCCCCTTGGTGATCGCAAGCGCAAATACGAGCGCATTAAAAAGATCAACGACAACTGTTACGCGCTTATGGATGGGTACTACAGCGGTGACGATGTGTTCGGGTATTGTTGGGGTGACTTCTACACCATGGTAAACGGGGTCAAAACCGCAATTCCAGCAGATAAAGTCACAGACCATATGCGGCGTAACCCAGCGTTGTACGGCAGAGGACCGACTGAAGCCGAGGTCGAGAAGCTGGCTCCTATCGTGTGGCGCAAACATAAAAACGGTACGGAGACAGTGACGATACGTAATGGCACAGGGCAAGGCGCTCACATGTCTAGGTATAGTTTCTTACAGCGGTGCATACCGTCCCACCTGACGTTTCGCATAGAAAACGGCAAACAGTACATATTGTGTGGTGGCCCTGCTGCTGGCAAGTATTATCTGGCTAAAAGTATAACTGTCGCTGCGTGTGACGTGCCACATAGCCCTAACANATGGAACACGTCTTGGAGTTCACGTGATGATGGCACGGCNCTGNCATTCTTTATCACATCTGGCGACGCATATCTTTCACACGGTGGTAAGCCGATACCGAAAGCCCCAAGAGTGGTTGTAAACAAAGACGCGAAAGCCAAGCTGAAGGCCGAGCTTGCCACGTTTAAAGAGTGGGCGTTCACTATGTTCCCTCTACTGCCCGAAGGTGACAGGGATTATGAAGAGCGTATGCGTAACGAACTAAAGGAACACATGCCTACAAGTCGCTGGGGCCAGTGGCGTATGTTAGACTTATTTGTAGATAACTGGAAAACAACACGCGAGGTAATAAAAAATGAGGATCACCCACTACGCCTGCATCTAGCTTACTACCTGCTGAATGACACTGACTATAAGTGGCATATGCGAGGTGACCAAACGACAGGGAACGTGGTGGCGCAATACAATACAAAGATAAACAGGGTATGTAACTTTACTAAAACCGTGAAAGGGTAAAACATTATGGGTATACAGAACATAACACTAGAGGAAGCTAAGAAGCACTCCGCCAGAAACAATACAATCAACCATCCACACGACGATCCGCGAGGCATACATTCTATGGAGCTTTGGACCTTTCGACGTGAGGTTGAACGAGCAATGCGTGGAGCTAAGACCATGGTACGTACTTCCAACACCGCGTATGTATACATGGACGATGATCCGTATGTACTAGGCTGGATTGGCTATGGTGACTTCCAGACCAGCAAAAACGGCAAACACAAGTACGTGGTGTATTCACGGGATATAGATAACTGTAAGTACTCCGAAGGTAACGAACAGCATTATATGCGTATGGCACTTAATATGGGTACAGCAGTAAAACACGCAGGGGCAGAGCTACGAAGCTATTCGCCTTCCGAGGTTTCGTATGCTGCATCAGCACTAGTGAGAGGTAACGTGCACAGGGTAAAAGATGAGGCGTACGACGCGTATACCGCTAGTCTTGAAGCATTGGGTTTCAGCGATAGCTACAAAGTAAGTAAAGGCAGAGGGGATACTGTACGAGAATTGATAAGTATATTTCAAAGCGGACACGCGTTTTCGCCCGAGGTACATACCAAGATGGAAGATGTTATAGCTAAGAAAAAGATTGCTGACAGGTTCCCCAAACGAGGTATGCTACCCATGGACTTCATACGTGTGTACGAGAAATTTGGTAAGCAGTATATGGACAAAGTGGCAATCGCTGACATGTACAACTACCACAACACTAGATGGACAAGCGCTCAAGTTGAAGTTTCCACGTTACTTATGAAGGATGTGGACGAAGAGTTGCAAGGTAAGATAGCCGTGATGGGTATGTGTGCAGACAAGCAGTTTGTGGAGGACGTTGGGTACAAAGCTAGTGACGCTATGTTCTACTTCTACACAGAAGATACTACCACGTGAGTTACGTGGATGATAGAACGTACCGCGTAGAGATAGCGTTTGACACTAAAACTGTCGCGGTACAATGTTTTGGCACAGATAGTGTTGACACGGAACTAAAGAGTGATTATAAATCTGTGGGAGCACTACCAACATGGGTACAAGAACGGCTGGCAGCATTGGCTATGTTGCCCGTACCACCGCCACCTAATGATGTAGAGGGTGTAGGTTGTAGGATTGGCCCATACTTGTANTGGGTAGTAAAATAAATAGGGAACTTCCCTAAAATGGAGAACGACAATGACACCCGAAGCTAAAGTTAAAAAGACCGTGGTCAAGCATCTTAAAGCTATGGGCGCGTATTACTTTTACCCTGCCACTGGCGGATACGGTAAGAGTGGCGTGCCTGACATTGTAGGATGTTACAAGGGTATGTTTTTTGGGTTTGAGTGCAAAGCTGGTATCAACAAGCCCACGCCTTTGCAGGAAAAAAACTTGAACGACATACGAACCGCAGGTGGGTTTGACTTGGTTATTAATGAGGCCAACATGCACGATGTGCATAAGTTGGTTGCTGGTGGGCATAGGATACATCAGACGGTGAATTTATCCAACGTAGTTGCCAAGCTGTGAGTGGCAAGCTGGAGAGCTATTAACCGCAGCAGTGTAGGTGGGATTTTTCTCTGCTCCGACGTGTTCTCCATGCGTTGTGAGCGGTCCTTTCGCCCCATGACTACACCGAAGAAACCGCGATAAGGTTAGTCCCTGTGTTAGTTGCACAGGGCAACATAAGGACCAGAGCAAATGAAAATAACACCTGCATTACAGGCAGAGCTAAAGTTTCTGCAAAACGAAGTCCGTAGGATGGATGATTTAATACGTGTTAGAGACAGTGGTAAGTCCGTAGGGCAAGACGCTTGGGTGGCACGTAACGAACTACACAAATTTAAAGATGACCTACGTAAAAAAGGTTACGACATATAAAGGAGAACGCAATGGAAGCAAAGATAAAGGTAACGCAACGTATGCTGAACAAGAGCATTATGGATGCAAATAAATCGGTAGTCGCGTTTGCAAAAGAACACCTACCTGTTAACTACACAGACATTAATAACGGTGAACGCTGCGTGTTTAAAGCGTTGCTTATAGACAAAGACGAAAATATTACACCGTCAGCGTTACGCATGTATAGACGTCCACGGGGCGATAAACTCTTATCAATTATGGGGCTTACAACAAAAGCCAAAGCCAAGGCAGGGGATATAGTGACGTTTTTACCCCACAGTGATGACCTTGGTGGCTTTAGGTATTTCTTAGCTATAAGGGTGACACACTATGAATGAACGTGAACGCGTGGGCTACGAAGAGCTATACAAACAATGTTGGGAGCAGCAAACAAAAAAAGATATGGCCGCTAACCCCAAGTTGCGTGAAATGACGGGTAGCTACAACGCTAGAAACGGTAGGAAGGGCGCATCCTATGGTGAAAAAGGTGGACGCCCTAAATTAGAGCTTACCGAAAAAGCAAAAATGGTAGACCGTATGCTAAAACTAAATATGTCTATTCAAAACATAAGCGAGGTGCTGCAAGTTTCGGACAAGTCCGTAATACAAATTAAATCTCGCTATAACCTTCCTAGAGAAGAAACCAAGGAGAACTAAATGACTAAGAAGATGACTAAGAAGCAAGAAAAAGTATGGGCGTATAAGGTAAAGCACCCTATGGCTACTACGAGGAAGATAGCATTAGAAACTAACTCATCCGTGAGCTATGTGCATAAACTCATGTCCAAGATCGGAACACCGAGAGAAGTGTTAGCTCAACCCCCAGTTGATGTACGTCAAGTAACACGGGGTAGTATATTAGACACAGCCAAACAGTATGTCACCAAAGATCGTGCATCTGAGCACGGTGACATGGAAGATAACTTTCAACGTATATCTGACTTATGGACTACTTACTTGGGCTTAACTAAATTTTATCAGTCGAAGATGTTGCTGTAATGATGGCTTTGCTGAAGGTAGCTCGTATTCATTCTAACCCAAAGCATCCTGATAATTGGGTAGACGCGTGTGGTTATATGGCATGTGGCGGTGAGATAGCAGGTAACCACTAGTGGACCTTATAACCCTAGACTTTGAAACATACTACGACAAGGTTTATTCCTTGCGTAAGTTAACGACAGAAGCCTACGTCCGTGACCCTCTTTTTGAGGTGATCGGCGTGGCTATCAAAGTAAACAATAAACCAACGGAGTGGGCAAGTGGAACAAAACAACAAATCGCTAGGTATCTTGGCACGTTCGATTGGACTGACAGTATGGTACTTGCCCACAATACTATGTTTGACGGTGCTATCCTGTCTTGGTGTTTTGGTATTTGTCCTCGCATGTACGCTGATACTCTGTGTATCGCCCGTGCGCTACATGGCACTGAAGCTAGCGCTAGTCTCAAAGCATTATCTGAACGATACGATATTGGAGTTAAAGGCACGGAAGTCCTTGATGCACTTGGAAAACGACGAGAAGACTTCACAACCGAAGAGTTAGAAGCCTACGGGGATTACTGCATCAACGATGTTGAGTTAACATATAAACTGTTCCGTTTGATGTCGCGTAGGTTCCCAAAGTCGGAGATACGCCTGATAAACCACACGCTGAAGATGTATACTGACCCCACACTAGAATTAGACGTTGACCTGCTGACCTCGCACTTGGATGATATTAAGCAGCGTAAGGATAAGTTGTTAGAGGACGCAGGTTTAACTGACAAGAAAGACCTGATGAGTAATCCGAAGTTTGCCGAGTTGCTTAAAAACTTAGGTGTAACTCCACCGATGAAGATTAGCCCCACCACGGATAAAGAGACGTTTGCGTTTGCCAAAAACGATGAGCAGTTTAAAGCGTTGGCGGTGCACGAAGACGACAAAGTGCAAGCACTGGTATCAGCAAGACTAGGCTTGAAGAGCACGCTGGAAGAAACTAGGACGCAGCGTTTTATAGATATAGCAGGACGTGGCCTCTTGCCTGTACCTGTAAGATATTATGCAGCGCACACAGGTAGGTGGGGTGGCGATGACAAGATCAATCTGCAGAACCTACCCAGCCGTGGGCCTAACGGTAAGAAATTAAAGAGCAGCATTGTGGCTCCCGAAGGTCATTCTCTAATAGACTGTGATAGTTCGCAAATCGAAGCCCGTGTGTTGGCGTGGTTAGCAGAGCAAGATGATTTAGTTGACCAGTTTGATAAAGGCGAAGACGTATACAAACACATGGCGTCTGCTATATATGGCGTACCAACAGATGAGGTAAGTAAGTCACAACGGTTTGTGGGTAAGACTACAATTCTCGGTGCTGGTTACGGCATGGGCGCGGTGAAATTCCAAGCGCAGTTGGCAGGGATGGATGTGGATATAAAACTAGACGAGGCTAGGCGCATCATAAATATATACCGCGAAACCAACGGAGCAATCAGCCAGCTATGGGTCGATGCAAACAACATGATACAACACATGCAGCGTGGAGATAACGTGCAGTTTGGGCGCGAGGACGTGTTGAAAGTAAACGCACGTAACAATGCCATAATATTACCCTCTGGTCTGCCTATGTTTTATCATGGGTTAGCTGTAGAGAAAACTACTAGTGGTACAGAGTACACTTACAAAACCCGAAAAGGTCCAAACAGAATTTATGGCGGTAAAGTTGTGGAGAACGTGTGTCAAGCTATTGCACGTTGTATCATAGGGCATCAAATGTTGTTGCTTGCCAAGCAATACAAAGCTGTGCTAACTGTACANGATTCAATTATTATATGTGTGCCCGACGAAGAACTGACCGCAGCGCGAACATATATGGAAGAATGTATGAGCCAAACGCCTCACTGGGCTGAAGGTCTACCTATAACCTGTGAGAGTGGCACAGGTAAATCATACGGAGAATGTGAGTGACAGCTAAAGTAGCGCCGTGGTCGTTTAGTAAGATTAAAGACTACGATCAATGCCCCAAGCAATATTACCACAAACATATCTTGAAAGAGATACCGTTTAAACAAACAGAGGCGACTTTGTACGGCACGGCGTTTCATACCGTAGCTGAAGATTTTATTGGTAAAGACATACCCGTCCCCGCAAAGTTTAGTTTTGCGGAGAAACTCCTAACATCCTTGAAGAACAAAAAGGGCGTTAAGTTGTGCGAAATAAAATTGGGTTTGACTAAAAACTTAGAAGACTGTGATTTCTACGCAAAGGACGTGTGGTTTCGTGGTGTAGCGGACTTGGTTATTATGGATGGTGATACCGCAACGGTGGTAGATTATAAGACAAGCAAGTCAGCAAAGTACGCGGATAAAGGTCAGTTAGAACTTATGGCTTTGGCCTTATTTGCTAGGTATCCGCAGCTTAAAAAAATACGTGCTGGGTTGTTGTTCGTTATAAGTAATAACTTGGTAAAAGATACCTACATGGGGTATGATACTGGCAAACTGTGGGAAAAGTGGTTAGGCAAGTACGGCCAAATGCAAACATCCGCAGACGAAGATGTGTGGAACGCACGCCCTAACGGGTTATGTAGACGCCACTGTCCTGTAATCGAATGTGTTCACAACGGAGCCAACTGATGAAGAAACCGCGCAAGAAACAAGTTAACGCCCCCGTGGGTAGTGCAACCTTTGAACGCCGTATGGAGCGCCAACGTGCTAGGCGCAAAGTAGATAAAGAAGGCGCAGATCGTAACGGTAACGGTAAAGCAGACAAGCGTGAGGGCAAGGACGTTAGCCACAAGAAAGCTCTGGTAAAGGGCGGCAAGAATAAAGATGGGATACGTATAGAGAGTTCAAGCAAGAACCGAGCGCGTAACTACCAGAAGAAAAAGTAATTTAGGGAAGTTCCCTAAAAGGAGAACTACATGAAGATCATCGACGGTAAGGCGTTGCTGCTAAAGCTACGCAATCCAAAACGTGTCACTGAAGTCATTCCTAAAAGCCAAGCTGTACGTAAAAACGAGGTGTTGGTAAACTGGGGTGTTGACGAAATACACACGCTTAGAAACTTAAACATCAAAGCACCGTCACCCATTCAAACACAGTACAAGTGGACAGGTAAACATGCACCCTTTTCGCACCAAAAAAAGACCGCTGCATTTCTGACTATGAACCGCAAAGCATTTTGTTTTAATGAACAAGGTACTGGCAAAACAGCCAGTGCTATCTGGGCTGCGGACTACCTGATGAAGCAAGGTAAAATAAAACGTGTGCTCGTTATATGTCCTTTGTCTATTATGGATAGCGCATGGCGTGAAGACCTGTTTACCTTTGCTCCACACCGTAGCGTGGATATAGCTCATGGCGCATCAAATAAACGCAAACAGATCATAGAGCAAGGCGCAGACTTTGTGGTAATAAACTATGACGGTGTAGAAATTGTGTCCGAAGAGATAGCGAAAGGTGGATTCGATCTGATAGTAGTTGACGAAGCTACGCACTACAAGAACGCGCAGTCTAAACGGTGGAAGATACTCAACAAACTCGTCAATGATAACACGTGGTTGTGGATGATGACGGGTACACCTGCCGCGCAGTCACCGTTGGATGCGTATGGTTTGGCTAAGTTAGTTAACACAAATGCAGTGCCACGTTTCTTTGGTTCGTTCCGTGACATGGTTATGACAAAGATTACACAGTTTAGGTGGATAGTAAGACCCGAAGCGACAGACCTTGTGTATAGGGTGTTACAACCTGCGATACGGTTTACCAAAGAAGAATGTCTTGACCTGCCTGATATGACATACGTTAAGCGAAAAGTAGAGCTTACACGTCAGCAGCAAAAATACTACGACACGCTAAAAAAGAAACTGGTTATGAAGGTTGGTGATGACGAAGTTACCGCTGTGAACGCGGCAGTCATTATGAACAAGCTATTACAAATATCCGCAGGTGCTGTGTACACAGACGAAGGTGACACCTTAGAGTTTGACATCAAGCACAGATACAAAGTTTTACGTGAAGTCATAGACGAGAGCAGTCAGAAAGTATTGATCTTTGTGCCATTCAAACACACCATAGATATTTTGGTGGATAAGCTACGCAAAGACGGGATCAACACAGCCGTGATACGGGGCGATGTGCCTGTGTCTCAACGTACAGATATATTTAAACGCTTCCAAACAACAGATAATCCACGCGTGTTAGTTATACAGCCGCAATCGGCAGCGCACGGTGTTACATTAACCGCAGCTAATACTGTGGTGTGGTGGGGGCCGACACCTTCCTTAGAAATCTATGCACAGGCAAACGCTAGGGTGCACAGGTCAGGGCAGAAGCACCCATGTACTGTTGTACAACTACAAGGTTCTGCTGTAGAAAAGCGTGTTTACTCATTACTTGATAACAGAATAGACGTACACACAAAAATGATAGATTTATACAAAGAACTACTTGACTAGCTTACTAAACACTACTAGATTGTAATTCTCGTTATTGTAGGAGAGAGCGATGAGCGAAAGTTCTGACATCCCTGCGGACAAGCTAACAAAGGCTTACATAAATATAAGGGCGGAAAGAGCGTCTTTGTCTGCGGAGTTTAAAGAAAGAGACGGAGCGTTGGTTCGCCAACAGGATGTCTTGAAGAAGGCGTTATTAGACTACTGTGATTCTCACAGTGTTGAAAGCGTACGAACCTCTGAAGGTTTGTTTTTTAGGTCTACTAAAACCAAATATTGGACTGGTGATTGGGATCAAATGTACAGCTTTATAAAAGAGCATGACGTGCCCGAGTTTTTGGACAGGCGGTTAAACCAGACTAACGTAAAACAATTTTTAGAGGAAAACCCAGACGTTATGCCCAAGGGTATGAACGTAGATACCGAGTATGTCATATCAGTAAGGAAGAAATAATGGCACAACCATTCGTACCAATAGAGGATTTGGCAAAACATTTTGCTGTATCAATCTCTACTATCCGTGCGTGGGTACGACAGGGACACGTCCCTAAAGACACGTACATAAAAATCGGTAACACGTATCGGTTTAACAAAACCTCAGTAACAGAGGCGTTAACAAAAACTGCACAAGATGTGGATGAGACGCCTATGGAAGAGCAGCTAGAATTTGATTTCAACGCTGACGAAGACGTATAAGCCAGAAGGAGAATAACATTGGCAGAACAATATATCATTGAGAACGTGGAAGCGTTATGGCCCAAACTTGACCAGACGTATGTCTATGACCAAAAAGTAAAACGTAGCGTTCCGTGTAATCCACGCGATCAAAATGCGGAGTTTTCTATTGCGTTTCGCATGAAGGAGAACACAGCCAAAGCACTGTTTATGCAGATGAAGGCTGCATACGATGCTAACAAAGGTGATGCTTGGGAACCCAAGTTGGCTAATCCGTTTGTCAAAGATGACAACGGTACGTACACGCACAAGTCAGTAATAAAAGGCGCGTATAAGGGTCAGGTAACCAACAAGCCTATACAATTTGATTCCCAAGGCAACACAATGCCCGACGAGTTTCAATTAACAACGGGCAGCACTGTAAATGTTTGCGTACAGTTAATACCTTATGATTTCGGTGGTAAGCAAAGCGTATCGCTGCGCCTTAAAGCCGTGCAGGTGATTAATCTTATTCCTATGGAAATACGTAACCCATTTAGTAAGGTTGAAGGTGGTTTTACCATTGACGACACGAACCCGTTTGCTGCATCATCAAAACCTACTAAGAGCAATAACGTCTTGGATGACATGGCTAGTACGGGTTTTGACGAAGAAGCGCCAGTGAAAAAGATTGCTAAAAAAGCAACAACACCGCCGCCAGCTTCAGATGAGGTAGAGCTTGGGGCCATCATAGAAAACTGGGACGATTAATATGTTCCCTACCACGGCTGCTTATGTGGCCGTGGTTAACCTTATGATGAGTGGTGACAATGGAAACGAAAAGATTTTTAGACCTTGTGTTAGCGCATGAGGGTAATTATTGCGTGTGGGCCAACCGCACCATTAAAGGGCAAAGAGACCCAGAAATACAACAGAAGTTTTACCCGTCCGTAGATCACGTTATAGATGCCGCTAACGATTTAAGCGCAAACGGGTGGAACGCTTTCTTTGCTATGGGAACCTTTGAGAACACAAATTCACGCAAAGCGGACAACGTGCAGTGGATGAAGTCGTTTTTCTTAGATTTAGATTGTGGCCCCGACAAAGAATTTATGTCGCAAGAAGCCGCGATAGATGAACTAAAAGATTTTTGTGATGAGTACGAGTTACCTACACCTACGCTTGTTAACTCGGGACGTGGCGTACATGTGTATTGGATACTATCCAACTCAGTATGTAGAGACGATTGGTGGCCTGTAGCTTCGCGGTTAAAAGTATTGTTTCCCAAGGCAGACCCTGCGCGTACAGCGGATGCTGCTAGTATACTACGTGTACCTAAGACACGTAATTATAAATACGATACGCCTTTGCCTGTCGATTTTTACGGCATATCTACGCCGACTACGGTAGACTTCGATGTTTTTTCAGAGTTGCTGGGGGGTGCGCCGATACCAGTACCCAAGCGATATTCGCCTAACAGCGCTGTAAGTGCATTTCAAGATGCTATGAATAAGAGCCAACAGGGTAGCTTTAAACGTATGCTTGATAGGCTGCGGAACGGCACAGGTTGCGAACAGATACGCTACATAATATCTAATCAAAAAACTATATCTCACGACATGTGGCGCTCTGGGTTATCCATAGCCAACGTATGTAAAGATGGAGACAAGGCAGCAGTGCTGATGTCGTCCAAGCACGAAGACTATGACTTTCACGCTACGCTACGCAAGATGCAAGACACGGGTGGCCCACATTTTTGTTCTACGTTTGAGACGCATAACCCCGACACTTGCACAAAATGTCCACACAAAGGTAAAATATCTACTCCTGCGATGTTGACCAAAGAAGTAGTTGAAGCAGACCCAGACGATAACATAGTAGAGGACATCACAACCAAGACACCAAAAATTCATACAATACCAACGCTGCCTAAACCATATTTTCGTGGGCAGAACGGTGGGGTGTACATACGGACTAAGGACGCGGACGGAAACCCAGACGAGATTTGCATATACCACTACGACTTTTATGTTACACGCAGACTACACGATGTAGAGTTAGGTGAAGTTGTAGCATTTGCTCTGCATCTACCCAAAGATGGGGTGCGAGAGTTTACCATACCACTAACCGCAATTACGTCTAAAGAAGACTTTCGCAAGAACATGGCGATGAAGGGCATAACCGCCTTTGGCGCGGACGTGGAGAAACTTATGAAATATACAGCAGCATGGATTAATGAATTGCAACAGACAACAACCGCTAGTGAAGC
>JGI24003J15210_10000281_pt1 | contig 21744 bp, 27 predicted proteins | sample LinPmetageLP28_FD_15210 | JGI IMG/M metagenome (IMG submission 15210)
TTATTTAATCCTTGTTTTATAGTTAGACCATAAAATAAAGGATAATCCTAATTAATCCGTAAAAAAAAAGGATTAATAAATATACTTAAATATATATTAACTAATAATAATAAATAGTTATTATATATATAGAAATGAAAAAAGATTATTTAATTAAAAAGTTATTACCTGCAATTGCTGATAGTTTAGATTGTGAATCTTGTAATGTAGATGATTTTATTTTTAATGGTGATCATACAGAAGATAAAGAACCTGATAAATGTATATGTGGAGTTAATATTTTAGATAAATATAGTATTAGACATATTAATACTAATGAAGTAATATATCCAATTGGTTCTGAATGTATAAAACACTTTAAAAATATGGAAGACTTTAAAAAAATTGAGAGGTTTAAACATCTAACTAATTTACATGTTAGAGGTGGAAAATATAAAGGTTTATTAATATCTGACCTATACCCAAGTATATTAAACAGATTTTATACAATGAATAATTATAATAATAAAGTTTATATAAAAGAAATTAAAGAATATTATAAATTAAAAAATATAGATAAAATAGAAAAATATTTTAAAAAGTTGCCTTAGTAATTTTATATATTACTGAATTATTTTCATCCAATACTGCAGGAGTATTATCATTATTAAATATTTCTGTTTTAATATTTTGAATTATACAAGGTTTTTTAAAAGTATAAACTTGATTACCCATGGATGACTCATAAATAAAAAGTCATCTATTCTATTTTCTTTAGAAACAATTGATACACAATTTACTAATTGACCATTAGATATATATTTACTTTCTCCGATCATATCAGATCGGATAATATAAAATCCGTGGTTAGTTTTAGATGCTATACTGTCTGCTGTAAATGTTGAGCTATTAGCATTTAATACAATTTGAGTATATCCAACCGTCCAGCTATGAGTTACTAATTGCTGTAATACTGGTGGCTGTGGTGTGAAATAAGAAGCACCAAATAAATTACCTGAATATTCTATAATATCAGCACTTTCTACTTGGGCATTAGTTGTGAATGGATATGATACTATATTGAAATTATTTCTTATTAATGTTGTATATTTACTTACATTCAAATCAGGTATAATATTCTTAAATCCTAATACATACCAGAAATTCCGTAAATTATTATTATCAGATATACCAAAGAGCTTAATACCTATACCACATAAAGCATCAAAAATAGTCCATCTTGGAACATTATAATTCCCTCCTGTTTGTGGGAATACTGGAAAATTGGGTGGATTAGCTACAGTAGATAATGGTCTAATATGAGGATGATATATAATCGGATGGTCGTAAGGATTAATATAATAATAGTTATTACCTGCATTATCATTTACACTATTTTGAGCAGCATAAGCAGCTATTGGACTTAAACTATATGGAGTATTTCCTGCTGTTCTTCCTAAATGTAGATCACTAAATTCAAATTTATTCTCAATACTATTATATTTTAATTTTGGAAATGATCCTAAGTAAATTCTATCAATTGTAATATCTGTATAATATTGTTCTCCTCCTGTTTGTAATGCATTTAGAGGATGAGGCTCCCCTGCTGTTAATTTTATTGTAGCATTAGGATCTTGCATATGATTCATTCCATTAAATAAAGCTACTGATTCATTACCATATCCACTAAATGCTCTATCATATCCTATATTTCTATTATCAGCAGTTATAGGGTATTTAATACCTTGTTGAGGTGTAGATATTTTAATATAATATTCATTATCAATTTTTGCCAACCATCCTTTCCATGGTGCTTCTTTACTTGCTTCTGTTTCTATTCCATAATAAGTTTGATTAATATGAAGTTTAACTATATGAGATAATTCTAAAAATTTAATATCAGATCCAATTCGTTGATCATATCCATCAGTGCAAGATATATGTAAAAATCGTTCTGTATTACTATTATAAAATAACTTTTCTAATAATCCGTCTTCTCGTTGTTGTGTATCTAACCAATTAAAATATAATTCCCTTTCATTCCAAAATTGTTCTGATACTTGAACCCATGTATTAGATATATGGGCATTTATTGTTTCTTTAATAACTGGATTATCTGGACCTTTATTTTGTGCCCATCTTAAACCTAATCTTAATCCAGCATTTCTAAAATTAACATATTTAGTTGCAATCCAATCAAAATGTCTTCTATATACATTTTTATTAGTTGTTTGTTCTACAAATTCTTTATAAGCAGCAGAGCAAGCAGTATATCGTGTAGCACAATTAAAAGTTTTAAAGCAATTAGTCTCTTTAATCATTGTAGTATTTTTAAATCTATCATTACCTATATTTAATTCATCATCTGTATTTTCTAATCTAAAATTTGTAGCAGATAATTGTTTTCTTGGAATATTATTTAATAAATATTCATTAGTAATAGTATTCAATTGTATAGTAATGTCTTGAGCTACATTATTACAATTATTAAATCCTTTATCTGTTTCCAAATCTATAAACTCCTCATATTCATACCACATAAAATAACCAGCTTCATTTCCATCCCACTCTGATAATACTACATTATCCTTAGTAGTATCTCTTTTATAAATTGTCATTCTCTTTCCATCAAATACTCTATTATAATTATCTATAATATATGCTTTAACAAAATTCCCTGTTTCATTTGTAGCAGTTTGAACAGGCACATATTGATTAGCTATATTATGAGTATCAAATGCAGCAGTATCTGGAGTATCTTCATATACTTTAGTAAAAGTAGTCATAGGGAGTCTTAGACAACATAAACCATCATTATTTTTATAAAAATTAATTTTTATTTTAGTNTTATTATCAAATGTATCAAATTGAAATGTATTATTAAAATTAAAATCACTATCTGACCATCTACCTGTATCTGTTGATTTCCCTAAAAAATTTCCATCAAAACTAATTGAATTAGCACCATCACCAGCACCATTAGCATTTAAATAAGCAGTAGAAACTTCAATAGAATCACCTACATTACATTCTATACCATTACCGCAATCATTTCTCCATTTTGAATTCGTTTTATCAAATTTTTCTGTAGCTTGTAATCTGCTACATTCTAACATAAATGTATCTTGAAATTCTGGAGGCGGATTTTTATCATTTTTAGAACTCATAATATTAAATATATATATAATTAATATATATTTAATTTTTCTCTATAATTATTATAATAATCTAAATTTATAAATAACTTTGATACATTCTTTTATTAACACAATTTATAGTTTTACGAACAACTACATAAGCTCTCATTAATAAATTAGATGTCTCAACAGCTGTTTGATTCCTATTGAATGTCAAAATTAATCCTTCTTTATTTACTGCTTTATCAATTTCAAAATATAAATAATTCTTATTACTTTCCACTCCAGCAATATCAGATTCCAATTGATGCTTTTCATGTAAAATATCAGATACTAATAAAGAACCCTCATTAGTATATTCTTGTCTATTTATATATGGTTTAAATCTATTATAATTATTTAGATGAGTAGCCATCTGAGCAGGATTAGAAAGAACTTGAGGAAATAACTCCTGACCATTTACTTTAATTTGTATAGTTGTTTCATTAGTTGATTTTGCACTTCTTGATCTGTAAAAAGATAAAATTGAATTAATATCCTGTGTAGGAGTAAGACTTTGGTCAGTTAGCATTATAATTAATCCTTCTACATATCTATTAGCACCACCTAAATTAAGAGTTTCAGAAATAAGATTACCTGATGGTAGTAAAGTTCTCATATATAAATTATATTCTTTAGCAGGAGGAAGAGCCCATTGATTTCTTCTCATACTTTCCATAAGATTACCATCATAAATAATAAAATCACATAATAGCCCAGTTGTATTAGGATCTACTGTAACTGTTTTAGTTGTATCAGTTTGACCATTACCAGTAATATAAATATTTTTATTAAATGTAATCTCTAATTCTAATTGATCCGCAATATCGTATAATGGTAGAGGCGACCCACTTAATACTGGCACTAAAGCACCTAAATCAATTTGTAACTCTTTTCCATTTTCTAATATTAAACAATCATTAAATAAAAGTTTTTTAGTAGCCGAAACTATATCAGTTTCATATTGTGTATCATATTCAATCCTATTCTGTTGAAATCGTTTAGTAACATCATCTGCATTAGTATCATCAGTTGAATTTCTCCAACAACCATTAATACCATGTTTTACAATTCCAATATTTTTAGTATTTTCACCTTGATAATAAATAGATTCAAAACTTCTATAATGATCATAAAAATTAACTCTTGATAATTCTTTACCACTTGCTCTAAAAACTACATCTTTAATAATTGAATCTATACCGATTCCAGAAGGTAAAAAAAATCTATCTGTTCCATTACCGCTCCAATTTAATCCTACAATCAATTTACTATTATTATTAAGCCAGCCGATTTTAGGGATAACGAATCTACACCTCTCAGAGTTTATAACCACTGGGTCTATAAATCTACAGTCTATATATTGTTGGTTTGGAACTCTTGAATCACATTTTAATTTTAATAGTTCAGGTAATTGAGCATTAGCACATGCAGCAGCTTGTGCATCATTGTATTTAATATTTTCCTCAGGTAGAGTATTCATTTCATTGACTTTAGCAGACATTATATATATATATCTATATAATATATTTTTATTTTAAAAGTTTAAAACTTTAGAAACTTTAAAGAATACATTAACACTATAAGGTTTAGGAAATAAAGAATCTTTATGAATAATTAAACCGAATTGATCATTCATGAAATTTTCACCCTGCATACTTACATTATTATAAGCACATCCAATCCCAAATGATGGTCCTAAATCGACTTTAGTCGCGTTTATATTTTTAGGAGTATTAACAACATTACGAACATTATTACCAGCAGCAGAAAAGGGTCTAAATGAATCATAAAAATTTCTATATAAATCAGTTCCTAATATAGAACCAGTAGCACCATTAGCATTAAGATTAAATTTAAGAGGTGTTTTCATACCTGCTTTTAAAATTTCAACTCTATTAATAGTATCAGTTACTACCTTAGTAGCATCTGGATTAGCATCTTTAATAGCATCAGTAGATAAACTATTTAATGCTGTATTATTTGCAGCTGATTGATCTACTACATTAATAAAGAAAGATTGAACCATTGGCTCTCCAACTCTAAAATTAATTGTATTATAATTAGAATCTAAAGTAGTATGATGGGATACAATAGAATTATATACAACCATGGGCATGCCCATATCTACTTTAGTCATAGGGTCTAATTGATATGATAGTTGGACATCTCTAAGTTCGTATTTGCAACCAGTAGCATTAGTTTTAGAACCAGTATCAAAGAAAAAATTAGCATCACTACTAAGCATAATTTCTATATTACATCCATTACATTTACTTGGATCTAATAGATAATCTTGAGATAATAATAAACCACTAAATAAGGGAATACTAAAAGAAGTTTCTCTATCTATAATAGTTTCTGAAATACTATAAAAGTTAGAAGTAGTATTAGCAAAAGTAGAATAAGCAGTAGCAAAATCTCCTACATTTAATGATTGTTTTAAATATGAAGCCATAAATCTATTATATGATTTAATAGTTTCTAAACTATTATTATTTGAATTTTTAATTGTAAGTGAATCTATTAATCCATAAACTCCAGTAGATGGATCAAAAGATACCTCAGCATCATCATCAATTAAATTACCTGTTGAATCTACACATTTTAATTTTCCATTTAACATTAATGAACCTTGTCTTATTTTCATTCCAGGAGTTGGGCTAATAATAAAATTCAATAATGGGGTATTATGTCCTAATATAGAAGACGGCGAATAATTCGTTGGATCAGCGGTAGCATATTGCATTTTTTAATATATATATATTTAAAATATATTAAAATTTTTACAATACTATACTAATATTATCATTTGAAATTTCTAAATTACGAATAGCATAAACAAAATTATTAAAGTTTTTATTACTTGTAGAAGTATCATCATAGGTAAATTTTATTTGATAATCAGCAGTAGATAAATCATGGACGGCATCTCCTATAGTAAATGGTTTTCCAACTACAAAATTAGACTTAGCATGTAAAAAGTTAATAGGTTGAATATCTGCCTGAGATAATGCTTGGGTTAATTGTGACAATGCTCTTTGATTATGTCCTTTTGTATTAGTCGTTTTACGAGTTTCAACTGGTCTATCAGGGTTTTGACGACCTCCCATAAATACCGAATAATCTCCCATCCGTTGCATATCACCACATAATTTATAATAACTATTTTTTTCAGTCATAAAATTAATTAAACATTTTTTATTATCTACTTCATCAGTAGTAGGTTGATGTAAAACTGATTTACCTAATTTATTTTGTAATAGTAAATCCATTGTAGGCTGTTTTTCCTGACTATTAACAGTTCTCTGATAATTCATATATGATCCAAATGGATAAACTATACTACCTTTTTCCATTAGAGCCTTAGCCATNGCAGATTCCATAGCAGGTTCAACAGAACATTTTTTTAAAATAATTTCTATATCACTTACTACATAATCAAATTTAGTAATAGTAGTATCAGGATCATCAAAAGCATTAGAAACAAGAGGAGTATTATTTGTTACAGTATGACCTGTAAATTCACCATTAGCTGTAGCAGCAGTAAATACTATTTCATATGCTCCACCTGTTGCCGCTTTGATTTCAGTAATTTTTCCTATAGTTACAACTCCTGCAGCAGAATCAGCACCGATTAATTCACCAACACAAAAAGGACAATCAGAAACAACACCATTATTATTAGTAGCATGAGTAAATAAAGAGGTATAACCTACATTATTTTTCATACCAGCACCAGCAGCCTCTCCATTACCATGAGACAAAGATAAACAATATTTTTCAGCATTAGGTCCATCTTTCATTACAGATTGGATAGTTCTCCAGCAATATCTTGGTTCTTCCATTTCAATTTCTATAACTAAACCTTTTAATAAACCAACTGGTAAAATTTTAGTATTAATAGAACCTAATAAACCAGAGCAGTGAAAAGGAATAACTAAATGAGCTGATACATTGCCACTACTATCAAAATAAGGATTACTTGATGTATTATAAGCACAAGTTCTTTCAACTAAACCACCATCACCCCAGCTACGAGTTCTAAAATCATGTAATACTACTCCTTCAGTTGAACTTCTTTTATTATCTAAATTAGTATCTTTATTATACATTAATTTAATAGCATTTAGTGAATTAGCATTTGTAATGGTTTCTAAAGTTCTACCAGTTCCAGATCTAATAGTTAAATTTCTAATTATAGCAGATCCACCTAATTCAGGAATTAATTGTAATCTTTGTGTAATAGCTCCTAATGGATTATTTTGTGTATGTGTTTGTTCAAATTCAACATCAATTTTAAATTTTAAATAAGTATCACTTGGTTGGATAAATTTACAATCAGAAGGTATATTAATTAAAATTTTATTATTACCACTTGCACGATAACTTAAACCGTTAGTAGTAGGATATGAAACTTTTTCAGTTATGACAGGTTTCTTTACGATTGATTGCCAGTAAGACATATTATATATATATCTATATAATATATTTTATTTTTAATTAGTTAGTAAATTGTTTTATGTTATTATTATGATTTTGAACCATTCCTAAAGCAGCAAAATTAGGAGGAGCTACATTACTTTCTACAACAGGCTTAGGCGGTTCTGGAACTCCTTCATGATCTTTACTACCACCCCATAAATTCATAATCTCTGAGACCCCACCAACCACAGCACCAGCCAGCAAAAACTCAGGACCCAGAGCCAATCCTGCAGCATCTAATCCTCCACTGATTTCTTCCCCGACATGTCCCATTTTTTCCTGCCAGTTGTTGCCAGTTATACCGATTTTTTTATTTTTTACATCATTATATATATCTTCACCAACATCATAAACCCCCATACCGATCCCGAGAACTGATCCACCTTTTGAAAGAGCACCAATCGCACTTTTACCAACTGATGCCAATCTTCCCACATCGGCAGCATCATTTAAAGCATCTGCAGCAACTTCACCACCATCAATTAATCGTGCCCCAGTTTTAGCACCTGAACTATCATTAGCCATATTTTGACCTAAATCACTTAATTCAATATCACTTTCACCCTCAGCACCCATTAGCTTACCAGCCTTAGCCACTTTTGCAATTTGTGCCTGTTTATCTATAATTCCTTTAGATGTAGCACTTACACCATCAACTATTTCCTTAGTAGCTTTACCTTTACCAATCAAACCTTTTACAAACTCCTTACCTTCAGCAGTGCCCATCTTAGTATCGTAATCGTTTTGATTAAATTTATTTAGATCATCAATATGTTGATTAACATTTTTGTAATTGTTCATTACTTCATTCATATCCATTCTATATTATATATATATATTATCCAGATATTTTTCTTTCAAAGTTGCTATATACTTGAACAGGGCTATAATCTAATTTAATCATCATAAAATTATATCTCTCTTGATTATTAGTAGCTTCATCAAATAATTTTTTAAAATTATCATAACCATTAAATACATCTATTTCTTCATCAATTAATTTTAATTGTTTTGTATTATTATTTGGAGCCATTAAAATTAATGTTGAAATATTTTGTCTTACTATATTTGGAACTCCTTTATAACTTTGTATAGAAATAATAATTTGGTCTATACCAAAGTGGCGATATCTTGAAACTAAAGAGGTAATCAAACTATTTTTCTTAATTATATTTACAGCATCATCAAAAAAAATACAAATACTGGGTCTATCCTTTAAATTACCATCTTTTTCATATTGTAATTGTTTATCTAAAATACTTTGTAAAGATTGATCAGTATATTGATCAGAACAATTAAAATTATCTCTTAAATATTTAGATGATTTACAATTAAAAATAGAGGGACTATATATATATATTTCATCAAATACATTTCCTAACATTTCACTCCTTAACAGCATATTAGAGCATAAAACAGTTTTTCCGCATCTTGGAGGTGCTACAATTAAAGTAACACCAGGAACAGACGGCATAATAGGATTTATTTTATTTTTTTTTTTTTCTTCTGGTATATTTAATGGTAATACTTTTAATTTACTCATATTATATTTATATATATAATTTATATATAAATTTAAATAATAATTAAAATAAACTATCATATATATTAATAGGATCTTGTTTTTGAATTTGTGTAACTTCATTATTTATATTTACTTTTTTATTTGCTTTTCTTTTTGCTTTATTATCCTCTAATTTATCAACTATACTATTAATTAATTTATCATAATCTAAATCTAAATTTTGATTTTGTATAATAGGTTCAGGTTCTGGATTAGGTTTAGGTTGAGGTTTAGGTTTAGATTCTTTTTTTTTCTTTCTTGCTTCTCTTGCTTTTCTTAAATTTTCTAATCGTTTTTCTTTTAATGACATTTCAGGTTTTTTAAAAAATTCCTCAGGCTCAGGTTCTACTTGTTCAACCTCATCCTCTTCCTCAACCTCAACCTCAACCTCTTCCTCTTCTTTTTCAGGCATATTAATTATTGGATAATCGTCATCATCTTCCATTTATATTTCTATATATATATATTAATTATTTTTTTTTCTAATTAAAAATGTATTACTTGTATAATCTCCTAAATCTTCTGCATAAGTTTCATTACTATTAACCATATCAATCTGAATACTATTTATAATCATTTTTTCTTTATTATGTAGGTCTAAAAATATTAAGTTTTTAGGTTCGTGAAATAATAAACCACTTGATATAATACCCGCACCCATATGACGAGGAACAGATGCAACAATACGAGAAAATGAAGCTGTAATACCGTTTAATGTTTTCATTTCTAAATCATTAATTCTAACATGAACATTATTATTACTATTTAATTCTGGGACTCTATTTCTTGCCGTTTCATATATATTTGATGTAGTTGTATCAGTATCTGGTTCATCTTCATATCTTTCCATTCCTAAAAATCCTGAAATATTACCTTCCACATCATATAATACTCCTGTCATATTACCACTGATTAAAACTATTCTTTGTTTAGTATTAAAATCAACATTAAAAACTTGACCGCTTTTAGATATTGAATTTCTATAATCTGTAATCCATAAACCTGCTGGTATTTCTTCAGTATTTTGGTCCATATCAAATATAATACCTTTAACATATAAAGATCTCCAATAATCTGAATTTCTTAATATTTTATGTTTAATAGGATCACTATGATAAGCTACACTCAAATCTTTTCTACTATCCCATCCTTGAATTCTACTACATCCATTAATCGTAATTCCGGCAGCACTCATACCACCTATTAATGCTTTTGGATATAATGAATAATTAGCAGTTCCAACTGCAGCAAGTTGTCCAGAACTTAATCCTTTACCTCCTAATTTAACTATTATATTTTCATGGGCTACATAAAATTCAATTGGGGTATCAGAATTTCCAACTGTTACCACATTAGCAAAATCAGATGCACCATTAAAAACTGCTTTATTCCAATATTCAACTTCTTTCATTGTATATCTGTCAATATCATCAGAATAATGTAAATAGTATAATCTAATATCAGTTCCATTACCAACTAAGCAATAATCAAAGAAATCAGCACCTGCTGGATCAAATATACTACCATCATATTTTTGTCCGTATTGAGCAGTTAATATATTATAATCAAAATTACTAACTCCATTTTTATTTAATGGCATACTAAGACCTTTATTATTATTTCTAACTAATCCAATAATCCAATTCTTAGCAATTTCAGATCCTTTAATAGTAAATTTAAATCCTCCATCACTTGGATGAATAGGTTCTAAAAATTGAAACATAGATGTAAAATTATCTCCTGCTCCTGATTTCAAAACTCCACCACTATAAGAACCACTACTACCAGCGATTCGTTCTACTTTATCATCTGGATAAGTTGCATTAGCTCCATGGTTAAATTGTTCTGATGATATACCAATTTTAAACCCTTTAAATTCATTAACACTATTTAATTTTAAAGTGCAGGTAAAATGTCCTATAGTATCCGCACTCGCTCCAAATCTTTTTTCTAAATTTCCGAATGCTGGATGAGGACATTGATTATTTAATGAATCTTGAACTGTTTTAGCAAATCGTGTTGCAGTATATGCTCCAATAGGAATTACTATTTCCCATGGATGATCTTTAGTAGGTAATTTTTCTTCATTTGGAACTACTTCATTAGTAATATCTCCTTGATCATCTTTATATTTAATTTCTTTATCAGGTAAAGGGTTACCCCAAAAAACATATAATTTTCTTTCTTTACTAATATTTAATAATCCGCCTCTATTAATAGTTGAATTAACTAAAGCAATTTCAGAATTAGGTTCTACTATAAAACCATTACTAATATTATTTCTATAACTAAATGATTGATCTGCAGTTTTTTCTCTTTGTTCAGTAATCAATAAACTCATATTTATATATATATATATATTATATATATAAAAAATGGATGTTAAAAAATGTCAATGCGGTTGCGATGAATCAATTAAAGAAAGAAATTTAGGTTCTATTGATAAGATAAAACTACCAACTAAAAAAAAAATAAAAGAAAAAAATATGTTTATACAAACTAAAACTAAATCTAAAAAAAAAATTAAATCTAATTATTAAAAGTAATTAAAAAAGGATTATCTACTTTATCAATCTTATTTACATATCTAACTTTTATTTTATTATTATTTAGATTAGTTAAACATTGATGATTCTTATAATCTATATTAGTTCCACTCCACAAACACAATATACAAATTGCATTAGTTTCTATATTATGATTTATATTTAATCTACAATTATTACATATTTTAGATCTTTTAGTAAATCCATGTTTTTTATCTCTTACATTATTACATTTTCTACATAATTTTTTATCTGGTGTAAGTATTAATTCCATTATATATATATCTAATATATTATATATACATAATATAGATTTATGACAATAAAACCAATTTTAATTTTACCTATTCTATATGTTTTAAAATTAGATAATGATAAATATTATATAGGAATAACTTTAAACTTAAATCAGAGGTTATCACAACATTTTTCAGGGGATGGTTCTAAATGGACTAAAGTCCATAAACCTATAAATGTTATAGAAATTCAAATAAATAATGTAGATGAATCATTAGAAAATAAAGTAACATTAGAATATATGAAAAAATATGGATGGGAAAATGTAAGAGGCGGAAGTTATACAAGATTAGATCTTAAAAGACCTCATAAATTAATTAATTAAAAAATAATGTAAAAGATAAAGGTTTATCCTTTTTAGAATTATCATATTGTTTAGTTTTATTATATTCTTTATTAAGTCTTTTTTCTGCACCATTTTTATTTCTTCTTCTATCTTGAACTTCATTTTTATTTTTATCATACCATTCTTTATAATATTGTCTATTATAAAATTTTTTTGCTGCTTGTCGTTGTAAAATATACTCTCTATTTCTATAATAATATTCTAAGGATCTTTTATTTTGTTTTAATCGTTGAATTTCTTTTTCTTTATTTTTTTTTTCTAATAATTCATTATATAAATTCATTTTATATATTAATCTATAATATAATTTATTTAAATAATTTAACTAATAGTGCTATTAGAGCATAAATCTAAATAAATATATATAATTAGAGGGTATAGACCATATAAAGAGCATAAATCTAACTAATAATATATAAAAATTTATAAATTTCTATTCTTTTAAGTGTATTTTGAATAGAAATCTAACTATTATGGTCTATTTTAGAGCATATTAATTAATTTATTCCATAACCAGAGTTTTTTCTGTATGAAATTATTAGATATACATTAGCAGTAATTTTAGTTCCTCCAAATCCTGAACATTTTTTTATAAATTGTCCTTGTGCTATTTCAAAATTATCCATAACTTCCATTAATTTTTCATCTTCCTCATAATCTAAAGATTTTATTTTTCTTATTTCTTTATCTGTTAAACCAAATTCAAATTGATTATTTAATATATCTTTTAATTTAGGAAAAGAAACAAAACTTAATATATTATAATAATCAAATGTATCTCCAGCTCTATTTCCGTGATCTGTTAAAGGTGGAGAAATAAATATTCCAAATTGGTGAGCTCCTCTAATGTTTTGATTCATATCATATAACATCTTAAAATAAAAATTATAATAATATTTTTTATCTCCTCCTAAACTAAATGGAGGATTTAATAAATATAAATCATATGGTTTATCAATTACCATTTTTAAATAATTTTGATTATAATAAGTTTGAATATTATTACCATATATTTTTTTTAGTAATTCAAAATTAGTATTGTTTAATTCATTAGCAGTTAATTTAACATCTTTATTAAAGTCTGTCAAACTCCAAGCATGATATAATAAATTACCTAATCCAGCTGTAGGGTCAAACATTGTTAAAGATGTGCTAATTGTATTTTCTAATCCTTCATCATCTATACAAACTTTAGGAGTAGGATAAAAATCACTCCACCTCTTAGCATCATTTAAACCTCTTATATCATCTTGTGTCAATCCTAAATTTAATAGTTGGTTATTATTTCTTTTACTAAATCTTTTTCCTGATAATTGTATATTAATTAATTCATAAAATCTATTTAATTCATTTGGATCAATACCTTTTTTTTTTACTTCTTTTTTTTTTGCAGGTTCTAAATCTATTTCCTCATCTTTATCATATCCAAATTTTACAGCTTCATTAAATAATTTATTTACTAAATCGTTTAATTGTTTTTTACCTGCTGGTTTTAATGTTTTATTTTTCATAAAATTTATCATTTGTCTTTCATTTTCACTACCTACATTATATTTATTTATTAATCTTAATTTATCTTCTAATGTTTCATATTTACCAGTTTTAACTCTTTCATATGGTTTAGGGGTTTTTTGTTTAGTTGCTTTTTTTGGTTTTTTAATTTCAGTATTAGTTCTTTCAAAAGTTTTTATTTTAGTTTTCATTTCTTCTAAAAATTTAGGATCTAATGAATTCATATATTCACCTCTTAATTTTTCTAAATCTTTTTGTAATTTTTTATTATCTATATTACTTTCATAACCTTTATTTTTTATTTTTTCTAATAATTCTATTTCTTTTTCAGTTGGTTCATATATACTACCATCATCTTGAATTTTTTTTTTTTGTTTTTTTGGTTCTTTTTTAACTGGTGTTTTTTTTTTTATTTTTTTTGTATTTATTGCAGGTTTTTGACTCATTACTATTTTAGAAGGTGTCGTTTTTGGTTGTTTAGATTGATCTATTTTAAATTTTGGTTGTTCTTTCTTTGGGGCTTCAGATGTTCCCTTTAGTTTTTTTTTTTTATTTTACCAACTCTCCTATTATCATTATAAACTCTTTTCCATTCAGACAATTGATCACCATCTAAAAAATCGTCTTTATATTTATATGCAAAAAGTAGTTCATCTTCTGTATAAGATTTTTTAGATGATCCAGTCATATAACCAAACATTTTATTATATAACATTTTTGATAAATTAGATTTTAATTTTAATTCCTTATCATCTTTTTTTTTTTGTATTATTTTTTCTTTTTTTTCTTCTTTTTTAATTTTATCTATTTTAGAAGGTGTTTTTTTGGGTGTTGGTTTTTTATATTTATCTTCATATAATCCTTTCCATTCTCTTGCTTGATATGAGCTTAATAATTTATCTGCTAATGGATATGCTTTATCTAATTGTGCTTTAGTAAATGTATATTGTGATGAAAAATCTGCTAAAGTTGCTACCATTCTCTGTAATGTTGTTTTATTATATTCAATATCTCCTTTTTTAACTGGTGTTTTTTTAGGTGCTGGTGTTTTTTTAGGTGCTGGTGTTTTTTTAGGTGCTGGTGTTTTTTTTTCTTTAACCATATTTTTTAATTGTTTATATTCTTCTTTTATTTCTTTTCTTGATTTATTTAGTCTTTCTTCAATAGCATTAATTAGATCTGCTTTTTTCATCTTATGAACTCCTGCTATTTTGAATTCTCTATTATATTTAACTGCAAACTTTTTATAGTCCTGATGTGTTGCCATTCTATAATATATATATATATATACATATTATATTTTAATTTATATTATAAACCATTCTTTTTCTAACTCTTCTATATCTTGTTTTGTTATACCTGGAAACCAATTTTTTTTTAAATAAGCATTAAATTTTTGTGCATTTTCAAATTTCTTATCAAGTTCAGGACTTTTAAATGGATTAGGTTTATTAGTATTATTAGGATTACTTTTACTTATCATATTATCTAAAAATTTAACTTCTTCTTTTCTAACATTAACAGCATCATCCCATAATTTATTAATTCTTGGATTATCAAAAGGATTTTCTGCTTTTGTTTTTTTTTCTTTTTTAATAGCAGTTGCTAAATTAGATAATACTTTTTTTTTCTTTCTAACTAATTTAGGAGGTAGATCTGTTATTTTATTTGATATTAATTTTTTTTTATCATGATCAATAGTATAACCTTCATCAGTTAATTTTTTTAAAGTTTCTTCATAATTTAATTTTCTTATATTTATTTTACTTGCTTTATTATGTGCCCTTACTAATCTTCTAATTGCTGGCAATTTTAATTTACCTTTATTTTTACCTCGTAAATATGTATCAGACATTTTATATATATATATATTATATTTTAAATTTAAATTTCATCTTCTAAAAAAACTGGTTGAGAAGCTCCTTGAGTAAAACCACCTGAAACTAAAGCCCTTCTTCTTGCTGCTAATCTTCTTCTTCTTCTTTCTTCTGCTCTATCTTCTGCTGCTTGTGCTGTTGCTCTTGCTTGTGATCCTGTAAATAAAGCACCTTCTCTACCTCTCTGACTTCCTCTACCTGCAGGTTGAGATCTTGCTAATTGTTCTCTGCTTGTTGGTGGTTTATCTTTTATTAATAATTGCTTTTTACTTTTTCCTAATCTTGTTGATAATGATAACCTTGATTTTTTATGATCTAATACAAAACCATTATTTTTTAATTTATCTATTACTTGGTCATATGTTAATTTTCTAATATCTATTTGTGATGCTTTCTCGTGTTCTTTAATCAATTTTTTAAGTGCTGGAAATTTTAATTGTCCTCTTCTTGATCCTGAGACATAATGAGTAGTTTTATCTAATACCATTAACTATATATATATTTATTCATCAGAAAAAAATTTTTGAAAGGTTAATATCCAAATTATAATTTCGTATTTTCTTTTTTTAGTAAATCTTGGAACTATATTACTTTTTAAATCTTGTGCAATTAGTTCTAAATCTTTTCTTGTTAATTCGTTTAAATCTTCTTCACTAAAATCCATTATATATATTAATTAGATTATTTATTTTTTACATAAATCTGTTGTTGTGTTGATACTGAATGCCCCATTTTCTCTGCCATATTTTCCATCTCAGATTTAACTTCTCCAAATTTTTCACTTAATACAATATGCCTAAGCATAGTTGTGCTTATATTTTTATTTAAATATTTTTTGAATAATTTAGTTAATGTTAATGTTAATTGGTGTGAGGTCATCGGCTCATTTGTATTTATATTAATTAGTAGATATTCTTTATTTGGATTAAATTTGTCATACCATAATCTAAATACCTTTACTATATTTTTATTTAATTCTATTTTTTTTAATCCAAATTTTTTAAATGTTTTATATTGTGATAATGATAAAAAGTTTTTAGATCCATATACAAAATAATTAGAACTATTAATATCTTCTTTACTTAATTTATTATATTCATTTAATTTAATTACCTTAGTATTATTCAAATCATTTCTTAAAGGTGTATCTAAATAAAATGTTAATATAAAATAATTTTGAACTAATTGCAGATCCTTTTTAGTATATGTATCTTTTTTATTTATCTTATCTACTTCAATTAATAATTTATTTTTTACCTCATTCAATTCATCTAATGTAGCCCATGCTTGTTTTTGTTTTTCTGTTTTCTCTCCTGTTTTTTGAAATGTTAAATACTCTTCATTTAATATATCTCTTTTATCTTGATAAATTTTAATTATATCTTTATCTTTATCATTAGCCTGTAAAAATACTATTATAGTATTATAATAATTTCTTTTAGTTAAAAAAGATACATCTTTATCATCTAAATATTTAATAACTTTTTTAGTATTATTTAAACATTTTAAATCATCACATCCATTTAAATCTTTTAATATTTTAGTAATTGTATTTGTATAAACTTTTAAACTTTTTTTAGTTAAATCAGGTTTGAACTCTCTTAATTTATCCATTTCTATATATATATACAATAGATTTTTATTTTATGGATTTGTATCATTACTTTCTATATCATTTGTTTCAGGTATTAATTGTTCTTTTTTTTTATCCTCTTTTTTGTCCTCTAATTTATTTTTATTTTTTAATTTATTTGCCTGATCTTTTAAATTTTCCATCTCTTCCTCATTAGGTGGTCTTCTTTCACATTGGAAAATATAACATAAATTTATTTTACAATGACATTTGGACTGCCATATTACAAGTAATAAACTTGCTACTGCACCTAAAACTAAAACAACAGCTCCTGCCGCCTGATCTACTGAATAATTTTGTAATTGTCCTTCATTAGATTCTGACATTATTATATTATATATATATATATGGAAAAAAAAAAATTATATAGTCCTTTTGTATCTAAAGCAAAAAATAAAAAATATTCAGTTTATGTAAAAGGTAACAATGGAAGACCTAAATTAATACATTTTGGAGATAGTAGATATGGTCAGTTTAAAGATAAAATTGGTGCTTACTCTAATTTAGATCACGGAGATAAAAGAAGAAGAGATAATTATTATTCAAGACATGGTAAAGCAACCAGTAAAGATACGGCTAAATATTGGTCACATAAAATATTATGGTAGTTATATATATATGATTAAAGTAAAATATAAAAATAAAGAATATAATATTAAAAAACAATATTTAGAAGGATTAAAAGGAAATGATAGAAGGAAACAGATTAAAAGTATAGTAGAAGGTAAAGACACTAAAAGACCAGAAACAAAATTTAAAAGTAAAAGATCAGGTTGGGTTAAAAAGTTTGAAGATAAATATAAACATAAGATTACAGATGAAAAATTTATACATGAAAATATAATAACAAGAACAGGACAAAAAAAAATAAAAGCAAAAGGTATAGCAGCTTTTAAGAGTGGTAGCCGACCAAACCAAAATATTTATAGTTGGAGTAATGCGAGATTAGCAAGTGTAATTTTAAATGGACCTTCAAGAAAAATAGATATTAATGAATGGAATAAATATAAAAGATAATAATATATATATGGTTAAAACTCAAGCAGAAATAAATAAAATTAAAATTGATGAATTATATTTAGTTATAAATTCATTAGAAGAAAAAGTAGATATTATAAATGCTACATTGATTAATAATTTAGAAATATTAGAAAAATTAGTAGATAGTATGAAAGATATGGAACTTAATATAAAACATTTATATATAAAGAGCAGACAAGATGATATTAAAACTGAACCTATAAAAACTGGATGGTTTGTATAGATAATACTTAAAAATAAAATAATAGTTATATATATAGAATGCCTCGGACTACTAAATTTACACCTGAAGAAATTAAAGAAAATACAAGATTAAAAAAAAAAGAATATTATGAAAAGAATAAACAAAAAATGCAGGATATCAATCGCAATAATTATCATAAAAAGATTGAGGATGAAGTTAAATTTGAACGAATTAAAAAAATTTTAAATACAATGGATAATCCTGATATTTTAAAAAACTATTTAAATAAATAACTATAGAAATTATTATAGTGATATAATATATATAGAAATGTTTAATAATTTACCTGATGACATAATTAAATTAATAATGGATATTAAAACTGAAGAGGAACAAAAGGACAATAAAAAAAAAATGTTAAAAGAATTAAATGGTGTAATATCTTATGCTAAATTTAATTTTGCTGAGTATTGTAAAGAACACAATTTAAATTATATTGATTTTGATCACCATATAAACACTAACAAATTTACAAATGAAATTTTATATGTTTATGAAGATTATAAAAATATTTATTAATAACTATAGAAAAAAATTTAGTTAAGTATTTAAAAATATATTTATTATATAATTATATAATATATATAGAAATGTTTAAAAATCTAATGAACCTTACAAATCAAGAAATAATTTTAACTGAAAAAATTAATTTACAAGATGCCCAAAGACTTATATACTCTGAATATTTGGATACATTTGGAGTTGCATCATTAGAAAAATATTTGAAACAATATAAAAAAGAAAATAAAATAGAAGTAAGTTATAAAGATAATCAATTAGGAAGATTAAAAATAAAAGCAACATCTATTAAAGANGATGAGACTTTAATGACTATGCCATGTATGTATAACACAATGAAAGCTGTATTATGTAAAGGTATATATTATGATGTTGATATATGTAATGCTCATCCAACCTTATTATCTCAATTATGTGAATTTAATAATATTGAATGCAAACAATTAAATTATTATATTAAATACAGAAATAAAATTATTAAAGATAGTGGTAAAAATAAAAATGAATACAAAAAGATTTTATATAAGATGATGTTTAATAGATATGATAAAAAAAAATATAATGATAAGTTTTTAAATGATTTTGATAATGAATTAAATATTATTACTAAAAAATTATTAGATATTTATCCTTCATTTATTAATCCTAATATACACGAGAACCAGATGGGTCAAGCTATGGCTATATTATGCCAACAAATGGAAAAATTAACTTTATTAGGATTGTATCAGTATTGTAAAGATAATAAATATGAGGTAGGGGCTTTAATTCATGATGGTCTTCATATATGTGCAAAACCTAATTTAATTGATATGGAAAAATATATTAAGGATAAATTAAATATTAATATTAAGTTAGAAATAAAAGAATTTCAAAATATAAATATGGATAAAGTATTATTTGTAAAAAATGAGGTTGAAGGATCTGAAAAAATAATAGAAGATATACAAGATATATTTATTAGAACTGAAAATGATTTATATATATTATATAATGATGTATGGTATAATGATGAAAAAAAAATTAAATTTGTATTAAAAAATATAATAAAAAAATATGATATATTAATTAAAAATAGTTTTGGTTATTCTAATATATCTAAGTCTATATGTGGTATTAATAAATTAGTAGAATTAATTTTAGATAGCGAACTTATAAAAGAAGATTATTATATTGAAGATAAATTATTTAATTCTAATTTAAAATGTATTTGTTTTAATAATGGATTTTATAATATGGCTAAGGATAAATTTTATAAATATGAAAATAATAATATATATACAAGATTTAAATTGAGTTATGATTATGAAGAACCAAATGAAGAAGATTTAAAAGAAGTAAATAAATTATTATTTGATCCAGTTTTTGGAGATAAGACAGAGATTAAACATTTATTTAATAATTATGTTAGTAGGTCTATAGCTGGATGTTATGAGGATAAAGATTGGTTAATAGGATTAGGCGAAAGAGATAGCGGTAAAGGTTCATATATGGAATTATGTAAATATACTTTTGAGGATTATGTTAAATTTACAAATGCAGAAAATTTTAAATATAAAGAAAATGTTTCTGATGTTGCTAAAAGTTATAGTTGGTTAGTTCGACTTCAAGGATGTAGATTATTAGTAAGTAATGAATTTGAAAAAAGAAAAAATGGTGGTGAAGTAAATGGTAATATGATTAAAAAAATATGTAGTGGTGGTGATCCAATAGAAGCACGAGTAAATAATAAAAATGAAATAGAATTTAAATTACAATGTAAATATATGGCTTTATTAAATGATATTCCAGAAATTACTCCATCAGATGCTAAAGAAAGATTAATACAATTTAATTATCCTTATAAATTTGTAGATGAAAATGATAAAAGATTAAATAAAAAAACTAATCTATTTGAATATAAATTAGGAGATGAAAATATTAAAAATAAATTAAGACAACCTAAATTAAGAAATGCATTTTTTAAAGTTATACAAGATTATTATAAATTAGGAAAGCCTATTATAACTGACGAACAAATATTAAAAGATATTAATGAGATTAAAGAAGATGATAATGATGAAGAAAAATTTAAAGATCTATTTGATTTTACAATGGATGATATTGATTATATTAAAACAAATGATATTAAAAAATTAGTTACAAAAGCAGGATTAAATTTATCCGCAACTAAATATAATAGAATTATAAGAAATGAAATAGGTGATACATTAACAACTCGGGACGGTGTTAAGGTAAGAACTAAAATGAAAAAGAAAAAAAATGATGAAGATTATAATGATATTTGTAATGATTTGGATCTTTAAAATCCCAGTTTAAATTAATCCGTAGTAAATAAGGATTAAAATAATTAGGATTATTAAGGATTTATTTTAGGATGATATGATAATATAAACTATAATTTATTAAAATTATAATTTATCAACTAAATATTAAGACCTTAATCCTTAATCTCTTTTTTTTTGAGAATTTATTTTTATTTATATATATATACATAACTAATAATATATATATATATATATATA
>JGI24003J15210_10000286_pt1 | contig 21667 bp, 10 predicted proteins | sample LinPmetageLP28_FD_15210 | JGI IMG/M metagenome (IMG submission 15210)
GGTGAGTGATACTTATAGGTTAAAGAGGTTATGTTATGGGTCATTCGCAGTTTAAATTCAAGAGTAGTGGTGTCAGAAAGACCGATCGTCGTTTTACGCCAAAGAAAACAGTTGAACGCCCAATCGGCATAAAAACACCACTCCAGGTGGGTAATGATGTCTTTAAGATGCACGTAAGTCCCGTCAGGCAGCTTGCTGATAATTTCCGTAACTTGGTCATGACCAATCACGGGGAAAGATTAGGAATGTTTGATTTCGGTGCAAACCTTAATAGTATAGTTTTTGAGTACAGTCATTCACCAAATTTTGAACAGATTGTTGCAGATAGTATAATTAATACAACACAAAAATTTATACCGAGCATTACCATAGAAAATGTCTCTGCTGTTTTTGTGGATGTCAATGAAAAAAATGAATTAAATAGGCTTGGTTTGACCAAGGTCAGAGTAAGAGTTGATTATACAATACCTAAGTTTAAAAGTCCAACTCTGGCTCTTGAAGTAGATATAAATGTCGGAGGTTAATTTTGGCAAGAAACATTAAAAAAGACGTTAAGAAACATAAGGAAGTGAGTTACACAAACAAAGAGTTTACATCTTTGCGCAATGAGCTACGTAACCATGCGTTGACTCATTTTAGTGATAATATAATTGATTTTTCTGATGCTAGTTTAGGGGGCCTTTTAATTGATATGGGCGCATATGTTGGTGATGTATTGACTTATTACTTAGATCATCAGTTTAATGAAAACTCTATTGAGAATGCAGTTGAAAGAAGTAATATTGAACGTCTTATTAGGGAAGCNGGTGTCGATATACCCGCAGCAGCTCCGGCTTATGTTGAAGTAAAGATAAGTATGATTGTGCCCGCNCAGTTAGTTAAGGGCGAGTATGTNCCTAATACGACATCACTACCAATTGTCGGAAGAAATTCTACTTTTAGTACAGCAGACGGAATTGAATTTACACTCCTTGATAATTTAAACTTTGCTGATTTGGACAACGAAGGAAATTTAGTTGCTAACTTCACACCGGGTCTAATTAACGCAGCAAGTCAAATAGTAAACTTTGAAATATCTCGCACCGCTATTTGTTCCAGTGCTAAGTTAAAAACTGAAACTTTTTCAATCAGCGACAAACTAATTCCTTTTAGAACAATCACACTTTCTGAATCTGATGTCAATGAAATAGTTTTAGTGTCTGATACGAATGGTGACAATTATTACGAGGTTGATGCCTTGTCGCAAGACACAGTTTTTAGGGCAATCACAAACGTCAGCTATGATCGATCTGATGTACCTTTTCGGTTAGAAGTTTTACATGCACCAAAAAGATTTATAAAAATTAGAAGTGTAGACACAGGAGATACAACCTTGAGATTCGGTGCTGGTGATGAAAGTGCATTTGACGAGGATATCATTCCTGACCCAAGTGAACATGCAATAAGGCTTTTTGGCGACAGAACTACTTTTAGTACGGTTGCAATCGATCCAAACAGTTTTTTAACAACACAAACATTAGGTGTGTCACCGCGCAATACGAAATTGAGTGTAACATACAGGCACGGCGGAGGTTTAGCACACAATGTTTCTTCGGGTGAAATTAATTCTGTCAAGAAATTAACCACCACATTTAATTCAGCATTAAGTCCAGTTGTTGCTAGTAGTGTAAGGTCATCAACAGTAGTTTTAAATTTAAAAAATGCCACCGGTGGTGAAGATGAACCTTCCATAGAAGAATTAAGAAACATTGCGATCTTTAATAGAAATGCTCAGAATAGAATAGTTACACGCGAAGACTTAATAGCACGTGTTTATAGTATGCCGTCTAATTTTGGTAGGGTATTTAGAGTCGCGGTTGCAGATAACCCGCGTAACCCGAGGGGAGCTCAGCTCTTTGTACTTTCAAGAAATAGTAAGGGAAAGTTAGTTACGTCAACTGATACACTGAAAATTAATCTCGCAAGATATTTAAACAAATTTAGACTAGTTTCTGATTCTGTTGATATTTTAGACGCATCAATAATTAACCTCGCATTTAGATACGGAATTACGATAGAAAAGGGTTATAGACAAGAAATAGTTGTAAGTGCAGTTAATAGTAGTCTAAAGAGTTATTTTGAAACAAAAAAGACCCAGATCAACAAACCTATTATCATCAGTGAGTTAAACAATTTAATCATTAACACACCGGGTGTTGTGTCGTTATTATATTTAGTAGCCACAAATAGAACAGGGGTCTTTGAAGAAAGATCATATAGCGATTATCATTTTCATGTAAAAGCTAACACAGACCGCGGAATGATTTTTCCACCAGCCGGCGGAATGTTTGAAGTAAAGTTTCCTGACGATGATATTATAGGGAAGGTAGTATAATGATACGAGTTTTAACTGCATCGAAAGACACATATATAACAAACAAAATAATTAAAAATAGCTTTAGAGCGACTGACGCAAACGTAGGCGAGGCCGGTACTTTAGATTTATTTAAACTGTATGACGAAAACATAATCGGAGGTGTCACAGGGTCAATTGAACTTAGTAGGCTACTGTTAAAGTTTCCGTTAGGTGAAATAAGATCTATGGACACTAACGGCTTAATAGACATTAACGATAGCAGCTTTAAGTGTTTTTTAAAATTGTATGATGTGTATGGTGGCCAAACCACACCTAGTAATTTCACAGCTATACTTTTTCCTCTGTCACAAAGTTTTTCTGAGGGAANNGGAATGGATGTTGTTAATTTTTCTGATGTAGNCGCAACAAACTTTATCACAGCATCTATAACTAACGGATCTGCAGTAGCATGGCATCACCCTGGTGCACAAGCATCAGGTAGTCTTGGTACAGCAAATATCGACATCATAACTAGTGGAACGTTAAGTNTACCAACAGGTAACAGNGCAGTTTCTCTCTCAGCAACNCAGTTTTTTGAAACAGGAAAAGAAGACTTACTTTTGGATGTAACTAGNATAGTTTCAGGTACAGTATCAAATCAAATACAAGATCATGGTTTTTTGATAGGTTTTTCAGGAAGTTTTGAAACAAATAGNAAGTCATATTTCGTTAAACGGTTTGCATCGCGGAATGTCCAAGTTGCATCTTTAAGACCCCAGTTAATAGTAAAATTTAACGACTCACAAATTGATAGGCATTCTGATTTTATATTTAATGTTTCTTCATCGCTTTATCTGAGAAATTTTCATCACGGAAATCTAGCTAACATAGTTACAAACGCAGCAGGTGCTACATTGACAGGTGCTGACTGTATGATTCTAAAACTAGAGAGTGGTAGTTTTAAAAAGACATACAAAGTATCACAAGCATTACAAGGCCGCCATCGACTAACAGGGGTGTACAGTGCCTCCTTTGCAGTTTCAAGTTTTGAGTCAGCAATATACGAAAAAGCAAATATAAGTGGTTCGGTAACTTTTAACGAAACATGGTCTAATAGCGCAGAAACAATCACATTCTTGTCATCATCAATAACAATAAACAAGGAAGGGCGAAGAGTCTCAAATACAAAAAATCAGAGTAATTTACTTATCACTGTTCTAAATTTAAACGATGAATATAGAAACAGTGATGTCTTTAATGTAAGAGTTTTTGCTGAAGAGCGGGATCGACCCATTAAAGTGGTCAAAGAGCCTTTTGAAAGAAAAAGTCAAATATTTAGTGAAATGCACTATCGTGTGAGAGATGTAAACGATGGAAAAATTGTAATTGATTTTGATAAAACTTTAAATTCCACAAGGCTATCAACAGACCGAGACGGAATGTTCTTTACTTTTTACGCAGATTCGCTACCTAGAGGCAGAGTATACTCGTTTGATTTTCTTGTCAGAAGGAATGGTAATGACACTGTAATTCAAGATGCAGCATCAAAATTTAGGATTGTGTAATGTCGAAAAAAAGTTTATTCGAAAGATACCAGGGGCGACTTTTTACTCCTCGCTTTTCTAGGCAGAATAAGAAGTCATCTTCTATTTTAGCTAGTAATTTAGATAAAGATTTGTCACTGACAAGTACTGATTTTAAAAATACTAACATAGAAAGTTCTTCGTCGTTTAGATACGGTGATAAGCCTTACTTAGTGTCAACACAACAATTAAGGGTTGACTGGTCTCGTTTTGAAAATCACACTTTTTTCCATTCAGCAGTCGCAAACGTTAATGAATCTTTTGATAAAATAGTAAACTTTTATCCTTTTGACAAGAGTAAAAAGAAAATAGAAATATTTGAAGATAATTTAACTGGTTTCGAAAAATATGTGCTACAATCTTTTCCTAAGAATGTAGGTTATTTAGTTTTTTCTGGTACTTCAATGGGAGAAGCACTAACAAACGGCACACAGATAACTGTAAAAGATAGAAGTGGTGTAAGTATTAATGAGTTATCAGACGCATCTACAGGGGCCCAGATCTTGGACCCTATGACATCTCCATTTTCAATTGAATTTTTTATAAAAGTACCCCAACAATCAAATAATAATCAAGTGGTCTTCCAGAAAAAAAGAACAACAGCAAATAATATTACTGTAGCCCTATCAGGTTCAAGTAGTAGTACAGAGTGCGAAGTTCACTTTGCCATAACATCCGGATCAAATTTTTTGCATGTTTCTGGAACAATGAAAAAAGGAACATTTCATCATGTAACAGCAATGTATGATAGGATAGCTGATCAGAGATGCAAACTCTTGATAGATAATCAAATACATTCTTCAAGTCAACAACTTTTATTTGACAATTTAGAGTATAACTCTGCTGATTTTAAAATTGGTTCTGGTGACACGATTCGTTTAGGTACATCAATATTTACTAATGAACAAACATTTTCTGGATCGATTGATGAGTTAAGGTATTTTCATTCTGTAGAGTCAATAAAGAAAATACAAAAAAGAAAAAATAGAAGCTTTTATCCAGGCGACAATGATCCAACACTGAAATTATACTACAAGTTTAATGAACCATACGGTACTTACACGGGTAATGATATAGTGTTAGATTCATCAGGTAACTCTCTGCATGAAAGAATTACAAACTTCAATATAACTAATAGGCAGTCAGGTTCTGACAATCCAGTGTTATCTGAGGAACTAGAAAGAAACCCAGTTTTGTTTCCAACATTCCCAAACGTTTCTGCTTTGAACACACGACTCTTGTCATCAGCTTCAAATTACGACAATTATAATCCAAATTTAATAACTCAATTAATACCTAAGCATTATTTTCAAGACGGCTCAAATTTTAACGACTTCAATACAGAGTTAGAAAAACTTGGCGCTAGCTTCACAACAATGACAACTAATCGACCAGGTAGCGGAAAGTCTGAGTTACCAAATAGTCAACTTTTAATAAAATTACTTTTAACGTATGCTAAGTTCTTTGATGAACTAAAGTTATTTGTAGATGCATTTACGAGCTATCGACATGTTTCGTACGAGGATTTTGACACAACACCTGATGCAATGCTAAAAGAAGTGGCGAAAATGACAAACACAACACTACCATACCTTTTTACCGGTGCAGATGTTGCTCAATATATAGTAGGACTAGACTTAGCAAATAATAAGGTAAAAGCTATTAAAAGCTTAAATGAAGTACAAAACCTTATTTGGCGTCGAATATTATCTGAGGCACCAAAGATGAGAACTTAAGAAAAGGCACAGTCGACTCAATAAAAAGTGTTTTTAGAAGTTCAGGTATTGAACCAGACAACATTATTACGTTTCGCGAGTATGGTGGCTCAAAGAGGAAATCTTTGAATGCTTCTCGAGAATTAAAGCGTGACGTTTTCAGATTTTTGTCATTCACAGGATCGCTAGGTAAAATTACTACTGCAGTTGACGCCAATGGGTACCCAACAAACACCGGTATTCCAAGAATTAAATCCGGATTTTTGTCTGGTTCAAGAATACAATCTGGCACCCCAGAAATTCGTGGTACTTTTGTAAGTAGTAGTCTTTTTCCACCGAACGGCATTAGTAACAATCCAAGTGATGGACTTTTTACTTCTGGTAGTTTTACATATGAAGGGTTGTATGACTGGGAAAACGGATATCAAAGCATAAATGAAAGTTTAATCAGGTTGCATGTGACTGGTAATTCTGCGCCTAGTAATAAAGAATCATGTATAGCAAACGTAGTAGCATCCAATACACAACTTAATTTGTACGTGAGCGATAGCACAACTGACCAGGCAGTAAAAAGATTGGTCCTGACAGGTGTTAATGTCTTTGATAAAGACATATGGCACATATCTTTTGGTAAGAAAGCAGGTCATGACTTAAAAACTACTGCAACAAGTTCTTATTTTTTAAGAGCAGCAAAACAAGAAAATGGTGACATTGTCGAACAGTATTATACAGCGTCTTTTTTCGAAGATCGAGGTGATAGTGTCTTTAAAAATGTTTCCAGCCAATACAATACATCAGGTAGCTTTTTAGTAATTGGAAGTCAATCATTTCAGCAGCCTGGTTCGAATTTATTTTTAAATGCTAACGCAGTAACTTCAAATGCAAAAGTAACTAATTTTCACGGTTTTGTCGCAAACCAGAGGTTTTATTCAAAGAATACTAAAATTAGCGAATTTATAAATAGAGCAAAAAATTATGATAGTTACGGTGTTGAAGATCCAAAAGTAAACTATAATTTTGCACACGCAAGTGAAGGTTCATTTGAAAGATTAGTGTTACACACAGATTCTAAACAAGCAACAACATCATCAAGTGCAACAGGCACAATAAGGATATTTGATTTTTCAAAAAACAATTTACACTTTAACGGCAGTAATTTTGATACAAATTCAAGAGTAAAAAAGAATTTTAGAGTAAACTTTGAAATCTTATCAGATAAGTTTGACTTAAATTTTACACGTGAAAAGATTAGAGTGAGATCTTTTCAAGATTCAGAAAATCTCGAACAAAGTTATTTTAGTACAATCGCACCACTTCATGAAGTTTTACCATCTGAAGAAAGCATGGACGATAATCGATTATCACTTGACATGTCTGTTATGCGTGGTTTAAACGAAAATATGTTGAGAATGTTCAACAATTTTGATGCCCTAGATGATGCACTAGGAAGGCCAAACTTGCTATTCGCAGAAAACTATCAAGACTTAAGGCATTTACGTGAAGTCTATTTTAATAATGTACTTGAAGTCTTAAACTTGCAAAAGTACAGAGAGTTATTTAAGTGGATTGATAATTCTTTTACAGATGTAGTTTATTCACTTATACCAAGAACAACTAATTTCTTAGGGATAAATTTTGTCTATGAATCACATGTGTTAGAAAGAAATAGATTTAGATACTATTTTGACGAAATTTATTTGAAATCAGGCGAACGCGACCCTGAAACTGGTAATATATTCTTATCGCAGTTTGTTGCGTATATAAACAGGATGTAAGAAATGGCAAACAATTATACTAATACTAGTAATTCTTTCTTAAAAAATTATTTTGAAGACGGGCCAGGCGATCCAATGCGCGAACCACTCGTGTATAACGGAGTCAATTTTGTCGTTAATACAAGCGATCTAGGGTTAGTTTTAGGCGTCGATATTCAGTACAGCGTATCAACAGCTGCTACTTCTAGAATTGGGTCACAAAAAACTAGAAATTCAGATTTAGTTGTGTCTAGATCCTACGAAACATCAGGAACAGGTGGTAACAGAATTGGGTCAGTTGTTTTATTTGAAAACGATGCACCAAGAGAACAAGTAGATATATCACATTTTCATGCACACCGAGATGGTAAAAATGTAAAATTTATGCAGCATCTTGTTAATGTTCCAAAGATAAAACCTTTAATAAGAATATCACCGAAATCTTTTTATGAAAGCCCAGAGGGTGAAATAATTGATCATTCAGGTAATTTCCATGGTTACGGATTTGGTAAAGAGTATTTGACTGTTGATCTCAATAATAAAAATGAACTTGAGTTAGTTCCCTTTAAAGATTTTTCAAAATTAATTCCTGACGACTTAATTGGTAAAACTAGTGCTGCTGCTTATCCTTTCATTCACGACACAAGAAATGAATTCACCCAATTCTTGGATCCTTCTAAGACAGGTTTAAATGGCGCTATTGATATATTTGACGTACGCAGGTCCATTAACAACTCTTCAATAAATGACTTTAGAATAAAAGGCTTATTTGCAGATCTGCAAGGTGGAGATATTATTAGCAATCAAAGAGGTTCAACAATGATCGAAAGTCATAGGGAGCTTCGTTCAGGAAACAATGCAACATTTCTCGACTCACAAGAAATAGAATTTGGTAACCATAAAGTATCAGCAATTGGCAGCGCCCCAGGTGCTGCTGTATATAAATTTCCAATACCCGGAATCGTCAATGATGAAAAATATATGATAGCACCCTTTGATGAGACAATTGACTATTTAAAAGCAGGTTATTCTTTTAGTAGTCAAACAGTCAGCCTTGAAAAATTCATATCAGGTTCAAGAAAAAGCACAAGTGAAATCGGTTCCCGTTTTAAATCATCAACATGCGGGTTAGTATTTGGAGAAAGCAATGCATTAGGTACCGACTCGATTGCTTTTGGAGGATTTAAGAAGTAATGCCAAAAATTAATAAAAAAATTAATGCAAAACCCGGTGACTACAATTTAAAAGAAAGATTTTATTATACTAAAGACGGCGAGTACACGACTGACGACGCTAATAATTTGTTAGTATGGATAAGAGGTAACAGTGCAACAGACTTAGTAGACGATTCAAATGTTGCCAGAACAGTGTCAGAATCAAATCTGACAGCTGCAACAGCCAACAAAATAAATTACCAGTCGTACGGACAAGCATTCAACTCAGTAGGGTTTAACGGTACAGATTCACTAATTAGTGTACCAGACTCAGATGATTTATCCCGCACAGACGGATCCGATACTGACAGAGCTTTTAGTATTTCAATGTGGGTCAACCTCACAACCACCGGTGGAAGTCACGGTCTATTCTCAAAGGGTGTTGCTTCTTCAAATATAAGAGAATATTTTGGATCTGTAAATTCGGCAGGTAGGGTGCAATTTAGTATTTTTGATGAGTCTAATAATAATCAAGTTCTTAAAAAAGCCAATGAAAAAATTAGTTTTGGTTCTTGGCAAAATATAGTCATGACTTATGACGGATCAGAAGATGATGCTGGTATAAAAATATATATTAACGGTAATTCGACAACAGATAACTTTACGATTGATAATGCATCTTATGCAGGTATGGAAAATTTAAGCGGTGCGCTTAACATTGGCTTGGGTTTCTTTAGCACAAATTCATCAGTGTTTCGCACAACCGGCCAAATTGCGGAATTTGCAATGTGGTCAAAAGAGATTTCACACAAAGCTGTAAAAGCAATATTTCGTAGAAAAGGGATTGGGAACAATATACAATCTGGTTATCTAAACAATCCACCAAGAACCCTAATAAGAGATAGAGATGCTCAATTAAACACATACCCCCGTGTTAAGCGACTTGGGTCGCCTCATTCTTCGTATATAAGTGAAGCTTTTGATGACGTCAACACAGTTAAGTTTGGTAGTTGCATTAAAGATGACTTTAATATCGATCCGAACCAAGATAATATATTTAGACAAGTTCCTGATGCCAACAAGTGGTTAGTTTCTTCTGACAGGGTAGAAATCAGAAAAGAACAAATAGAAAATGTTGATCCTAGACTACCAAAGCTACCTGGCGCATTATCTTTAGGCGGTAGTCTTAGCGCTGCTAATTCCAGGTGGGTCAGAACTCGAAGAAAGGTTAAGAATCCCACTCTTAAATTTTCTGTTTTTGTAGGACCATTACTACCTAGTACAGCGGCATCTCTTAGACTGTTTAGGGGATTACAGAGTGAAACTTTAGCAGTGCAAGTAAGTAAAACCGGTAGTTCTTGGACGACAATACCGATCATAACAGCAAATGTATCTAACCCAAAAGTTAATTTAATTAACGGCCAATTAGATCCAACCAGTGATATATATGAAAACCCTAACGTACTAGTAACAAATAGTGATGGAGTGTTAAGACCCCAATATTCTGTTGTTATGAGCTTTGACCAACTCAAATTTCCAACTGACCCAGATGCTTCTTTTTACGTTAGGATCGTGCAGACAACTGTCTTAAATCCAGGACAACCAGTTTGGGCGATAGACAACATTGAGATAATTTCAAGAGACGAAATAATTGTGGCACAAACAAGCATGCTTAATAGTCACAAGTCCCACTTGAGTGCTAGTGTTGCATCACCAAATTTTCTAAGCAATATGATACATACTGGGAGTAGTATATCAAGTAATAACGCAGGCTTATTTGCGAGAAACGACATTAATAAAATCATAACAGCTTTTAATGATGACAGACATGTAATTGATTCAAGGGATAGGTTCTTTGACACCGGAGTTTCTCAAAATGTTTTGCCAGGTTTTGCAGGACCGCTATCCTCAAAAGACATAATTGAAATAGATCTTTCAACTTCAACTGACACAAGAGTAGGAGGCTTCTCTGGTGACACAACTCATGGCGCCATTGCAGGAGGTGGTAGCTCAGATTCTCATCTTATGGTTTACTGGAATAACGATTTAAAAAGATGGGAAAAAATTGGGTTTCCACTTAGCGTGAATAATTTTGGTGCTGCAACTTCAGCAGCTGACATTATAAATATACTTACATCCTCAGCAGTAGGTTTTAGTTCTTACGGCGTCATGGCAACTGGTAGTAACAAGTTGACAGTCGACAGTGCGGGTATTGATCCAAGCGCAAAGCTCCTCCCAGACTCAATTTTAAATTCGTATAATCGTCCTACAGATTCTTTTGGCTTTCCATTTTCAGGGCGATACCACGCCACATCAAGTCAGTATGTCACAGCAAGAGATGTGGGTATAACACAACCATTTTTGTTTGAAAAAGCTGTTTTAGACTTTAACGCTGCTGTGAGAGGTTTTCAATCCACCGGTGGCGGAACATCATTAGATTCATTGTACGTCCAAACTAATGAGAACTTAGAGAGTGCATTCGATCAAAGATTTGGATTTTATACACCAAGTTTTTTCATATTAACACAAAGGCCGGGTAGTTTTGAAACAGAAATAACAGTTAATACAGGGTCCAAAAACGCTGACACCTCTCTGGTATATAGGGAGCAAATACCTAGTAAGTTTTATCTGTCATCCGGGAGCGCCACAAGAACCTTTGTTGATGACACGAGAGAGTTAATAACTTATGGTCAGTATAGCTATGTAGTTTCATCATCAGCCCAACCTTCCGGAATGGCAAGCGGTTCAATTTTCATACAGGATATTTTAGATTCTCCGATTGTGAGAGACAATTTTAGCCTATTACCTGGTACCATCAACGCTTATACCTCAGTGACTGGCTCTTTCAGGTTAAACTTCCCTTGTCGCAGCACTGCAAGGATATCACCTTTTTCACCCTTTTATGTGGTAGACAGACCCGGCTCCGGTCTAGGTGCATCTGCCTTGTCAAGTCGTGGTGTCTACGGAGTTTATGCAAATCTAAGACTCGGAAAACAAAAAGATGGTAGAGGATACGGTGGACTGACTAGTGCGAGCAGAACTTTAGTTAATGGATTAGGCGCATTTACACCAAGTAAAAATAAGATATCAATCAACTACAAAGACTTACCCCAAGCAGGTCTTGGCGTGTCATATACTACACCTTCGGTGGTGACTGCCCGAGGTGACACAACAGACCAGGCTTCGCCCTACATTATATTTCCTGAAGACAAATTAATATTTGGCTGGCAAGCCCCTTTGTTTTACAGGTCAATCACCGCCGGAGGACCTAGTAGCGGAGCTTCTTCACATATGCAGTTGTTTGGCGGCTCCAAGTTAAAAATGTTCGGATCTTTTATTAGAAACAATAGAGAATTGCACGGCGGGATCAACCAAAATCTAACTTCGGATGTAGTTCACGAGATCATTGGTGCTGAACCGCTGACAGACACTTTTGCTGTCGCAACACGAGAAGAATTAACAGGTAGTTTTTACGATGATTTTCCTGAAAATAATGATCCGAATGGCCTGTTTATCTTTGGTAGATTTATACCGCCGGCAGAAAATAATCCAAGAATGGTTGACACATCAACACAGAACGCAATGAATAACAGTTTAATACCCACAAATAGGGTCGGGGTCCAAGTTAAAAGTATTGTCGGAGGTACAGTTGCCGGAGCTTCTAGACATTATATCCCACAAGTCGGGTCAAACGTAAGTTTGTCAGACTCAGTCCGGACATATTTAGACGCAAGATTGATGAATTTAGGGGTTGGCTTGGATTTTAAAATGTTTGTTGCCAACCACTTAAACGCAGTCCCAGCAAGTTACGGAAGTATGCAAAATATATATGCGACGTCAAAAGACGGCGCCCGCAGAATGCGCCAAGGTGGTTCACCAAAGTATATATTTTCAGGTAAAAGTCACGGTAACTTTGCTGATTTTATCCAGCAGGGCCGCGATGGTGCTTTTGTCGATGATCCGTCTACAGAAGGAGACAACGTTATAGTAGCACCTGCAGTGAGAGTGACTTTTGTAACGTCTGAATATGATATAACACAAGACTCAGTCCCACGAGTATTTTCCAGGGCTTTACCGAGAGAAGTTGACAATACTGCTCCAGAACAATTTCAGAGCTCAAATATTAGCTTGTTTGCGACGTCTTCTCTGCCGTTCACAGATAATAACTTCCCCCGCAATAGAGTGTACGCAGTACAAAATCTTGAGGTTCGATAATGGGAAACAATAAGTCGACAGACCAGATTAAAAAAAGTGATAAGTTTGTTGTTGCTGATAATTTTGGCAACATACAGAAAGTTATATTCCCGCATGAGTTAAAATCCGGAATTGAAGGTAGCTCATTTACGGGCGGTATAAGCTCAGCAGGAAATATCCTCACAGCCGGCCATGTCACAGCATCACTAGGACTATCAGGTTCTTTGACCAGACTGACAGATGGGAAGTCTTATTTAGTAGCAGGTAATAATATAACTATAACGTCTGCATCTAACGGCCAAGTAACGATTACAGCAGCAGCAGAAGGAGATATAACTAGTGTTGTTGCAGGTTCGGGTTTGTCTGGTGGCGGTTTGACGGGTGATGTAACACTTAATGTTGGCGCCGGCACAGGAATAACAGTCAATGCTAATGATATCGAAATAGATTCAGACGGAGCTACTCTAACTACCACTAATTCAGATGTTGACCACGTTCTCATAAATGATGGTGGTGTGTTTAAGCGAATTGCACCTGGTAATATTAACATAAGCAGTTTAAATAATGATTCAGGGTTTACTGCGAATGTCGGTGATATAACACAAGTAATAGCTGGTACAGGTTTATCTGGCGGAGGTGTTGTTGGGGCTGTTACCTTAAACTTAGACTTTTCTGAGTTGACTGACATGACTGGCGATATTGCTGGAACGACGGAATTTATTTTACAAGATAGCACTACAGAAAGTAGAAAAGCAGCCAGTGAAATAAAATTGTCAAACTTTAACAACGACTCTGGCTTCACAACAAATACAGGGACAGTTACTTCTGTAATCGTAGCAGCCGGGAATGGATTAACTGGTGGCGGAACAGTTACCACAAGCGGAACTGCAACCTTAAACATTGGTGCAGGCACAGGTATAGACGTAGCTTCTGACGCAATAAGTGTTGATGTATCTGACTTTATGACTAATGGGTCAGATAATCGAGTAGTAACAGCGACAGGTACTGACGGGATGAACTCCGAGGCAAATTTAACTTTTGATGGATCAACGCTAGATGTCACCGGTGTTGTAGAAATTTCAAATGATTTAAGAATTGCAGACAAAATGGAGCACTTAAATGATACTGACACTTGTTTACGATTCCCGTCAATTAACAAAATATCAGCAGAGGCTGGCGGCGTATCAATGTTCTTAGTCGATGGTAATTCATCGCAAAAAGCTGTTATTATAAACGAAGCCGGCCAAGACATTGATACAAGGTTTGAGGCAATAAGTACCGCCGGCAATGGAACCCCAACACACGGAAATGTTGATGCTGATCATTCATTCTTTTTAAGGGGTGACACAGGCCAGATCGGTTTGGGCGTTGGAAACATGGCCTCTGGTTATGATGATACACGACTTGCGATAAAGGGCGTAACAACAATCAAGGATCCTTACTCAAGTGATACATGGGCTCAATTGACTGGATCTTCTGACGACGGGCGCCTAGATCTTTATGCAAATAACGCAATCACTGCTAGGATTAATGCAAATGGCATGTCAATGTTAGGTGGCGACGCGTCTAATCCGCCTGGAATGCTCATAGTTCGCCGCGATGGATCAACAACAACTAATGAATTTCTAGGCGGGATTGGGTTTGATTCAAGTGACGGTAACGTACCTAGTACAATCCTACATGCATCAGCTTATATTGCTGGATATGCTGCTGAAACACACACAACGTCAGATAAGGGTGGTTACTTAGTTCTTGGTACTTCAGCCGTCAACGACAATGATGATACTACATCAAACGAAGTAATGAGAATTGGATCAGATGGTTTAGTAACATTACAAAACAACATAAAAGTTGGAGGGACTAGCGAGACAGCTGAGTCTGAATTTTTTGGTCGAGGGACCACTTTTAATGACCCAGTCGTTAGAATTAGACAAACAAACACAGCTGACGGAACTACTAAGGTCGCTTTAGTGGTTGAACTGGATCAAGCGACAACTACAACATATGATTCTACAGAAAGATTTATCTCATTTTATCAAAACACCACAAGACTGGGTTCTATTAACGGTAGTGGACCTACTTACGGTACATTTACTGGATCTCACATTGGAACAACAGATTCTGAACATGTCCAAAATTGGGAGATCGGCATGATTTTAAAGTCAACTGGAAAAGTATTTACACCTGAAGGGGGAATGTCTTTAGCTTGGGTCTATGTAGATGTTACTTATACTAGCAACGACAAAGCTGTCTGTGGAGTATTGTCATCAATAAATGATTTGAACGGGGATCCAATATACGGATTTGATGATTTTCCAGACACACAAAAAGTCATCGATTACAATGCGCTAGGTGAAGGAAGAATACTAGTGACAAATACAAACGGAAATATTGAAGTTGGAGACTTTATTTGTTCTTCTTCTAGTATGGGGTTAGGTGAAAAACAGTCTGATGACATATTTAGAAATTACACAGTTGCTAAAGCTAATGAAGCAGTCGACTGGTCTGGTGTAACAGCTGAAAACGGAATCAAGAAAAAATTAATAGCTTGCACATACCATTGTGGCTAGAAAATAAATTACAGAGATAGTTAATATTATGGGAATTTTAGATAAAAAGACAAGATTTATAGATTTGGTGGTCACACAGGAAGGAAAGCGACAAATAGCAGCGGGTAAACTTCGTGCTGAGTTTGCTTCACTTTCGGATTGTAATGCTTTTTATGATGAAGGCGAAAAAGATAGTGTTGCAAATAGATTATATTTTGAAGTTGCTGAAAGACCGGAAAATTCTATCGTGCTTGAAAAAGATGATAGCGGTAAAATTATTAACTTTAATAGTGATCCAAAAATAACAGTACTTGGTGAATTTTTATTCACATCTAGTTTAGCACAAAAAGAAAACACGTCAGACTTAACACATCTAGTCGCTGCAACTGGATCACAATTTACAAGCGTTTTTGCAGAACTCACTGGAAGTTCACTTAAACACTTTAAAAATAACTACTTTATTGGAACAAACGACCCTCTAGACCAGAATGATTTTGAGATAAGTACAGATAAGATAATATTTGAAATCAACAACCAACAACCATTTAATGGGTCACCGCTTAAAGAAATTATAGACGTAGATGATGCTGAGCCTTTTTTTATCGATCCAAAACTTACACACTTACAAAACTTTAAGTTTTTACCGCCAGTAAATACAAACGGGAGTAATTATGGAACTTATTCAGATGTTAGAAGTACTTCACGAGAAACATGGCAAGATATTAGCGAGGGATTAGGCATATCTAATTCAACTCCAATCAGCGCAGATACAAATCTTCTTGACAATAATCTGCTAAGCAATGTGCAGATAACTCCACCAGCTATGGCAGATTTTGACGGAACAGCTGTATATGAAAGTCAAAATCTGTTAATTAACAGAATGTTGCCAACAATAAAGCAGACTTCGAAGCAATTTAAAGAAATTAATTTCTTAAAAACTTCCACAGACAACAATCTGTTAATACAAATGTATGAGGACGGTATTGGTGCTTCCTTTAAAAAATTGGATATAATAGACGCTGGGATATTTGAAGATCCTTTTGATGCTGAAAATCGTTTTGAAAAACAAGTCTTTTATGTTGGTAAGATATTTTTTGATTCATTTAACGCACCAACTTTCATCAATATATTTACTATAATCATGGATTAATTATGATCATTGTCAACACTAATAACGCCGCACTCAACGTAAACAAAATCATAAACTTAAACGGCGCAAATTTAACGCCTAGAGTCATAAGCAAGCGAAAAATATTGGATCAGTTCGGAAATGAAGACACTCTTCTTAAAATTGAATTCTTTTGTCAAGTCGACGTTCAAAAAGCTAAAAATACAAGCACGTATGAAAGTATTCAAGTAATGCTTTCTAGAAAAAATCTAAATTATTATGCAAAGATCGCCAGTAGTTCTTCTGTTTTAAATGAACTAAAAAAGCAAGAATTGAGTTTGCAAAAAAATAGTAACGTATCAAAAGCTTTGGCTGGTGCGACAGCAATGAACCCATCTGGCGACAACACTAAGGGCTTAGGTAACAGTGGGCAGTCAAATTCAAATGCATCATATGACGATAACAATCTAAAAATAGCATCGTCACCTCTGCAGCAAAATAATTCATTAAGTATAGGTCAGTTAAACAAGAGTTTGACACTCGCTGGCAAGCATCGTATAGTTAAAAATGCAAATCTTTACAAGGGCGCAATTGACATCGGATTTATTAACGTTGCAAACGTAAAAAAAATGCCAACTACTGAAAATATTTCTACTGTTGTTAATTCGTCACAAAGTAGAAATAATGCACGCCTACTAACACTTGATAACGCAATTAATGCTGGTTTAGGTATACAGCTTTTGCAACCTGGGTCAAAAAATAAAAAAATAGCAACAGAAAGCCTCGCTACTGTTTTCGCCAAGGCTTATCATGATATGCAAGAAGAAAACAAAGACCCAGCATCACTATTCCAAAATAGTTATGGAAAAACATCTGCGAAACAAGATCGAAAAGGTCTAGGTAAACCAAGACAGAACGGTGATGTGAGTAAAAAATACGAGCAGATATTTCATAAAACTTACAATTCAATAATAGAAAATATAGCGAAAGTGACAGAAGATTTTAACGAAGTTGAAATCACAACAGTCCAAAAGCCACTCCAACGTGCCAGTGTTATTGTTGATCTAAACTTGAAAAATCTTAAAAAATTAGGTAATAATTTTAATGTCTTGCTTTTTGGTAAAAAATCGAACGGACAAAAAATAGAGTCAGGTGAATATATCGTAAAACTCCAAGATATTCTAAGTCAATTAAATATGAGCGCAACACAATATTCATTGAACTCCACAAGATCCGGAGGCGGCGTCTCAATATTAAAAGTTTCTAACACAGAAAAAACAAGAGCGCGTAATCTTAATGTGTTTGTTGAGGCTAAAGCAACGCAACGAAATCCTCCAAACAAATATGTTTTTTATAAGCCCGTAAACACTGTATCACAATTACCGCCAAAGGCAGAGTTAACTTTTCGAGACGGAAAATACCAGTCCCGCGCCAAGAATCCGACAGTGTTCAGCCCATGTCAATCTATAATTTATCGTGCATTGCTAGGTTATAGACGCAAAAAGTATTTTAACTTTAAAACAACTGTTGACAGTAGTAAGATTATTAAAAATGAAAATACACCTTTTTGTACAGTAATCGCAAAAAATCAACTGGCTGGTTCTAAGGCGAGTGGTATTAATATATTCATAACTAACATTAGTGAAAACATTGCTGCTGTTAGGCCAGTAAAATATAAATTTAAGGGTAATTCACGTTCTATGCGCACAACAAGCACATTTGACAGGAGGGGTGAAAAGAATAAGTTTACGTTCTTACAGGGTGCAACCAGCGCTATGTTTGTTGATATAGATGTAAAACAAGACAAAAGCTATATGTACTTAATTGAGTGCTTAATGAAAAACGGTGAAAGAAAAATTATACCAAAAAGCTTCACAATAAAGTACAAAAAGAGAACTGACACCGTTCACATAGACAACATATCTTTAGTGTCTCAAACAGGTCCGTCAGCAAGTGAAGAAATACTAGGGTTGGGTGACGATGCAAATTTAAATACAAGACATATTGACATAAGTTTCAAAATCGAGAAAATTAATCTTGATGTAGAGGTAATTCTTAGTAGTATGTTTGGAGATTTATTTGATTTATACAGAGATAAGCTAGCTAAAATTAGAGACATACAGAACCTAATATATTCTGTTGAAATTGTAAGAATAAATAATTTTACTGGTAATAGTGCAACTATTGGAAAAGTCACGCCTGACAAAGACGGAATTTGCAAATTCACAGACAATAACGCACCATATTATAATAGTTGTACGTACCAATTCTTGCCAAGGGTGATGCTAGCATCTGAAGCAATTGAAGAAGCAACTTCACAAGTAGAGATGATGAGTCAGAAATTTAAAAATGGTCCTATTAATTACAGTTTCGCTTCACAACCAATTAAAAACCAGAAGAAAATAAGTAATGTAATGCACGAGTCAAAAGGAAAGTTTCAAAGAAGAAACAATTTTAAGAAAGGATTAATAGAGAATGAAAAAGTACTCTTAGATAGGAAAAATTTTGACTTATTCTTTGACGCGTCGACAGGAGACGTTTTTGAAAAATCAATATCGAATATCGATCCTCAGAATATTCCAGGTGATAACTTATTGGTTAAGAATGCAAAGATCACCCGCATGACAAGCGACTTAGCTAATTTAGATTACAACAGAGACAAGAACACTATTAACGAAGAGTACTACGACTTAACATTTTCAGTAACTTCGGATGTATATGTTGATTTTTATGCAATATTTGTAAAAGAAGGAAAACATGTCTATTTAGACGGTGTGATGCACAGTACAGATACTATCACACAACTTAAAAAATACTGCTACTTGATGAAACATGTTGGGAGTCAAGGCATCGTTGAATATCATATTGTACCTTTTTATAAAAACGGTACCATTGGTAGTCCTAAACTAATTGCAGCGCAATCTTTAGATTAAGTGGAGAAGGAATAAATGTTTGATTTGGAAAAAGTTAAGGTCACAGTAGACGCAGAGCCTAAGTTAGCTACGGCTACTGAGGAGAAACAAGCAGCTGATGATGCCGGTTCATATGCCGTAGCCGGACTAGGCTTAGGGGATCCAGAACCGGTTAGTATAGACGCATCTGAAGTACGTGACAAAGCAGCAGCCACCGGGGCTTCAGGTGCAATTGCTACTTTGATGGACAGTGTTTACGCGGAATTAGCAGCCGGTGGCGGCGCTAGCGCATCAACTGCTGCATTCGCAGCATCACAAGATGCAAATACAAAACGTCTGTTTAAGGTATTGCAGGACTTTGGCCTAAACCCGCTAAGGTCTGAGATAGTAGCAATTTGTGAATTTATACCTTTGGCTGCTGGAGAGAAGTCTGAAGAATCTGCTTTGATAAAATTTGAAATTGGTGCTAATCAAACATTAAGTGTGACAAATGCAGCAAGATTAGTTGAATTGCACAGACAGATTAGAGACTACGTAACTGAAGCTGCAAAACTGGTTTTAAAAAAGTCTAATCCGGAATTGACTACAACTTCTTTTTTAATAACTTTAAAGAACGCTGTAAGATTCGCTTATATAAATGTAGCAAGTGTAAATGTTCCAAGCACATTTGAAAAAGTCGTCAACACCTTGTCTAATCAAACCAGCCAAAACACTTCTGGAACCGATTTCGCGCAGGTAGTTTCTGAGAATGTAAATAATCCTTTTCTTAAGTCGTTAATTGAATACTATATGTATGAATTTATAATTGAGGATGTAATTGCTTATATTGGGAGTATTGCTGAGGCAGACATAGCAGCTATAACAAATTACGGAATTACAAAGTTTTCTAATTTTCAAGCTTTTAGTCCCGCCAGTACATTTAGTGAAAATAAAATTAGCAACTTATACGCGACTGTACCTGAAACTGATTTAAACAAGGAACCGGGTCAACTCTCAAAAGAGCTTCTAGGGATAGTTAGGACAGACTCTAACAGTGATACTGATATGTTGTTAAACACAATAGGTCAGTTAATAAGTTTAATTTATTTCAAAGACTCAAGTGCAGTTTTGCAAACTTTAAACAGCGCTGACAATAACAGTTTGACTGTTGAACCAAACAAAATAAGAATTGGTATCAGTGGCGACTTATCAAAAACTATTAATAATATTAAAAGAATAACGTTTCCAGGTTGCGTCGCCCACTTGAGCACCGGAACCGGCCAAGAAATTACCCAGGGACTTAAAGCTTCTGTTGACAGTTCATCAACGCTGAAAGATTCAAACATGTTTGATTTCTATCGTATAAAAGACGCATCCGGACAAACACAGAATTTTGAACGAGGACACCACGAGATGTTGGCAGTCATGGCGTATGACACTGTTTCTGGGCACATTGACTATAATAATGGAATGACTGACATCATTTCTGAGTTAAAGTGCTCTTCAGAAGTAAAATCTTTACTGGCCCAGGCAAATCTTTCAACCCAAACTATATTATATCCAGATCACGCGATGCCAGATCTTTATAGAAATTTAATTACAAATTATTTAGAAATTCAAACAGGCATTTCTAGACAAAAATTTATTTCAAGCGACACAGAAGTTATAAGTAGGGAGAAGCTACCTGAATCAATAACTTCCTCACCGCCAGCTGGCTATGGCTTGTTTACACGAGAAATAATGGCAAAAAAAGCAGGTGTTACTGAGAATAATGATCCGATGAAGTATATGCCTCTAGAATCTAGGTATCAAGAATTGTCTAGTAACGGCGCAGGAACTTTAGTACGCACTGGCCCAGACTTTTACATCCAAAATGCTATAAACAATTCAACTGTATTTGAAGACGTGCAAGGCGAAGATAGACTTAGTTTAGATTTTGAAAGCTTTGATGCTGACATGCTAAATTATGCAGAAAAAGCCGAAAACTTTGTTCACGACATTCTAACTCTCATACCTGATCATAAATATTCAAAAAGCAGTGCTTCCAAAGGAGGAATGACACCTCTAGGAGAAGGAGACGTAAAAAATTATCTAGACCAACTTTTCAAGTCTTTAGAATCAGATATGCAAGCAATCATCGATGATCCCCAAGATTATGCACCTATCTTATCAGCGTTACTTAGGGAGTGTGATAATAAACATAAAGTAAGAAACTTTGCTGCTGTATTTTGGGGTGTTGTGCAGGCATGCATTCCTTTCTTCGCGCCTGAAAANCCAGATTTGGAGNCGGTGGCAGCAGAAGGAGGTATAGATATTCCAGTCAGTGCAGAATCAGCAAGCTTTAATACAAAAAACGAAGCTAATAAAATTGATAACGTAATATC
>JGI24003J15210_10000287_pt1 | contig 21627 bp, 24 predicted proteins | sample LinPmetageLP28_FD_15210 | JGI IMG/M metagenome (IMG submission 15210)
AGTCTGGGGTCGAGATAGTATGTCTTCACGATTGCAGATTCAAGGTGTCCTGAATAGGAGGCGGTAACACTAGATGGTCCAGTAGCACCTGTTGCACCTGTAGCACCTGTAGCACCTATAGCACCTGTAGCACCAGCGGGGCCAGTTGCTCCTGTAGCACCTGTTGCACCTATGGGACCATCATTACCAGTATTACCTGTAGCACCTGTTGCACCTATGGGACCATCATTACCAGTATTACCTGTAGCACCTGTAGCACCAGCGGGGCCAGTTGCTCCTGTAGCACCTGTAGCACCAGCAATTCCACTGGATGCAGTTGATTGGAAAGTTCCATCGGGGAAGGTGATACCAGTACCTAAGTTGATACCTTTATCAGCAGAGATACCCAACTTTGCATGGACAAGACCAGAATTAAAACGGTTTATTGTAGTAAAAGTATCAAAATTATTGTTCTGGAACATTCCTTTTGTGCTGGTTCCCTGTTTGATCTTAATTACACTGCTACTATTATACTCTATGTGCATGTTTGCAGTATTACCAACGAAACTTACATCTGCAAGATCAATACCACCATCACTAGAGATACCAGCGACATGAACTACGGCGGTTGGATCAATACCTAGAGTGTGACCGACACCAGCAGAAATTGCTGATAATGTCATACCAGCACCAGCAGCGAGCGTAGTACCACCACCTCCACCACCTGAACCGTCTTGTCCAGTTGCTCCAGTCGGACCTCTGCTACCCACAATCTGAACCCATTGATCAGAATCGCCATCATTCACATAGATAAAGAACAAACCACTATTAGAATTAAACCAAATATTACCTTCTGCACCACCTGTAGGTGCGGAATCTTGATAGAAAATGTCAACAGTAGCAGATCCAGTAGTTCCTCTAGGTCCTGTTGCACCAGTAGCACCTGTTGCACCTCTTGGACCGGCAACTGTAGAGTCAGCACCAGTGTTACCAGTAGCACCTGTTGCACCTCTGGGACCATCATTACCAGTATTACCTGTAGCACCTGTAGCACCAGCGGCGCCAGTTGCTCCTGTAGCACCAGTTGCTCCTGTCCCACCACTACCGCTCCCAGAAGATGCAAGAGTGATCCCACCTATTCCGGTAGTTATTGTTATATTGTTCCCGGCATTTAATGTAACACCACCAGTCAGCCCATTCAAAGTAGTAACAAGGCGAACCGCATTTGTTCCATCTGGGAATCTAAAGTGAGTACTTGCTGCTTGTGTTGGGTTGTCAGGATAAACTCTTAGTTCTACTGCTTTGCCAGTCCCAGCACTTGAGCCAGGAAAAATCTCGGTGGTAGTAAAATTAAACGCAGTTCCGTTATATGTCACAGAATCATAATAGAAACCTCGTTCTGTATCAGAAGATCCAAACACAATTCCAACTTTACCGCTAGTACCAAGTGTAGAGGCCTCTGATAACACATCTCTAAAATCTGAACCATTATTATCAAATTTATAAATTGATATCGAATCGTTACTTGTATTATGTAATATTTCGCCGTTGGAAGTCGCAGTTCCTGCTATCGCACTGGAAGTGTAGGTATAAGGAGCAGAGGCGCTAAATGTTCTTTGTGATGGGAGAGTTGATGTCGATGATGCTATGGTAAAAGTATTACCAGATTGGGTGATTGATATTTCTGTACCAGCACTTATTCCAACCTGACCAGTCAAACCATTAAATCTCGAAACTGAATCCCCAGAAATACCCGCAAGTATAACAGCACCAGTTTGTCCATTTACAGATGTTACATCTCCTCCACCAGAAATTGTCATCCTGACATTAGAACCTCTGTCCCTAGTAACAGAAACACCTTCACCCTGAATGATCAAGTCATTCAGGGATTTGATTATGATTTTATCGCCGTTATTACCATCCCGAATTGCAACAGCACCACCCGATGCTGCCAACCAATCAGAAATACCTGCATAATCTGGATTTTGCTGGGCGAGTGATGTAAATTTAGAAAGAAGTTCTTCTAATTTTTTAGTACTAAAACTTAGAGTCTTTGTGTTAGCATCCAACTCTAAAGGATATTTTACATTTTCGATCTTAGAATCACCGGGATCGCCTTTATCTCCACGAACACCTTTTCTGCCAGGTTCTCCCTTTTCTCCAACTTCCCCCTGCTGTCCTCTAGGTCCAATTGATCCAGCAGGTCCGTCCTGCCCACGATCACCCTTTGGACCCTGTGATCCCACTGGACCGGGAACACCTTGCTCACCTTGTTTTCCTTCTGAGCCAACAGAACCCTTTTCTCCGCGAGGACCAGGTTCCCCCTTATCCCCGCGAATACTATCTCCCTTTTCACCTTGATCACCCTTAAGTCCTATTGGACCTTGCTGTCCGCGTTCTCCGGGTTCTCCGGGTTCTCCCTGATCACCTCGATGTCCTCTGGGACCTTGGGGTCCGGGAGGGCCCTCTTCACCGTCTTCTCCTTTGGGTCCATTTGCAGGACCAGGAGGACCGGGAGGGCCAGGCTCCCCTCTTTCGCCAGGTTCTCCGCGTTCACCGTCACTCCCTCGCTCACCCTGCGGACCAACAGAACCCTGCGATCCGGGCTGTCCTTGCTCAATAATAACGATAGGTTCGGACTGTTTTTGTTCTGTTGCGGTTACTTCTTCAATAACGGTGAAAAGTTCACCCAATGTTCTTTTATTTCCCTGAAGTCTAATTACTTTTCCTTCTGGGGATAAAACATCAATACTACTAATACCCGGATCTAATCGAATATAATCATCCGGAGTACCTTCAGCCCGATAGAAAACATTTCCTTCCTGTAATTCAGGGGAAACTGTTTCCTTTAGGATAAGTTTTTCCGTTTTATTGACTTTTATATTGTCCGACATATATTAACTTTTAGCCTTTTTCCTTGACTTATATTGTGTATGTATACTTGGTGTCTTTGTGGGTTTTTTTACTTTATTTTTTTTACTTTCCTTTTTTTCCTGTTTTTTCTTTTGCTTTTCTGCGTATTCCTTCATTTGCTGATTCATATTTTGCTGCATTTCATGCTGCTGCATTTGTCCTAGAATTTTTTCGTAACTTCTAAGATTCTCTATAACTCTTGCTTTATCACCCTCAGAGACTAAATTTTCATCTATAAGTTTTTTACACGCTGCATATCCAACATGAGGTTTTCCTGCATAATAAGCAGTCGCACCTACTTCATCTAGTATACCATATCTATAAACTTCTTCCTGAATGAATAGAATATCATTTTGTGGGTAAGGAATTTCCAGTCCCATCCTAGCATACATGTAAGCAACTGCGGGCATTCCATTTAATCGATAAATTCTAGCAAGATTGAATAGAGGCTCTGCTCGATCTGGCTTTGCTTGGAAAGACTTCAAAAAAGATTGTGCTATAATTTCTAAAGGTTTATTTTGAATTCCGTCTATAATTGCTGCTCGATATAAGGAATAGAATACTTCTTCAGCCCAACCACCTGCTTCCGCTCTTTTCAGATATGCTTCTCTTGATTTATCCCATTGCTGAGAATCAAAATAACTTTGAGCAAGATAAAACCAATATCTTTGGTTGTCTGGTTCATCTTCTAATGCCTTTTTTATTGTTTCGGCATCTCTACTATATTTTTCCTGTGGTGTAATTCCCACATTCCTTGCACCCTCAGTTCTTGCAGTTAAATTATAATTACCTTCCAACTTTCTACAATTTGGCTGTTCTTTATCGCAAGTTGCATATTCGTGAAGAACACCTACATATCTCCAAGTTGCATTTTTCAGATTAAATATCTGATTCCTCCACCAAACAAAATCACCGCGTGCAATTCTGACAGAATAACCATCAACGCTAAGATCGTTTGGAACAATGATTTCTCCGCTTTCCAACGAATCATCCGCATCAATAACCCATGCAAAATCACAGTCGCTAGTTTCTGCGTTTCTCAAAGACTCACTACGAGATCCTATTTGACCGTTATGATCTCCAAACCCCTTCCAATCAGACTGGTGAACTGTTCCCGGAACACCTAATTCATCCATAGTCTTTTTAATTAAATCTTGAGTTCCGTCAGTAGATCCCGTGTCGGTTATATCATAACGATCAATAAAAGGTGCGGCAGATTTTAGACATCTTTCGATCACATGAGTTTCGTCTTTGACGATCATACACAGGGTAATTCTTGGTTTTTCTGGTTTCATAATTTAAAATCCTTTTGAGTATCTATACGAGTTCACGATCTTCTAATTCGTGATATTTAGTGCTACCCAAAATCATTTCATCTAATAAGTCTTCGAATGAATATTCTGGTTTCCAGTTAAGAGTAGTTTTTAACTTAGAACAGTCTCCCTTTAGATCTTTCAACTCTTCTGGTCTAAAGTACTTCGGATCTATGACAACATAATCTTCATAGTTCATATCAAATTTAGAAAAGACATACTTACACATATCCCTAACACTATGAGATTTTCCAGTTGAACAAACAAAATCATCAGGAACATCATGCTGTAATATTAACCACATGGCTCTGACATAATCTTTTGCATGACCCCAATCTCTGGTTGCATCTAAATTACCCAAAGCAAGAGTTGATTTTTCTCCAAGTGCAATAGAAAGAACACCATCGACAATTTTACTACTCACAAAATTTTCACCGCGTCTAGGAGATTCATGATTAAAAAGAATTCCATTTGAGATAAACATATCATAAGCATTTCGATAATTCTTGCAGACATTATATGCAAAGACTTTCGCGCAAGAGTACGGACTTACAGGAGACATCCTTGTAGTTTCTCTCTGAAATCCGTCATCATCAATTTCATTACCAAACATTTCAGAGGAACTTGCTTGATAAATTTTTGCGTCTGGACATGTTAATCTACAGGCTTCTAGAACATTTAGACAACCCAATCCTGTCACTTCCGATGTATTGAGGGGAACTTCAAAACTAACTTTAACATGCGACTGCGCCGCCAAGTTGTAAACTTCGTCAAACTTATGATCTTTCATGACGGTAATCAAAGATGATAGATCGGTTACATCTCCGTAATGAAGATATAAATTTTCCGAACCATAACAACTAGAAAGTCTAGTGGATTGATTAGAACAAACCGAGTTTCTTCGTACAACACCGTGTACTTCATATCCCATTGACAATAAAAATTCTGCTAGGTAAGATCCGTCTTGCCCGGAAATACCTGTAATCAAAGCCTTTTTCATTATATAATACCTTTTTCTTTTAACAACGAATCATTTCTCTTTTGAAGCAAATCAAACTTAGATCCACTCTCTATTGGTTTATCTTTATTCGAGGAATGGTGCCAGTGCCATGCAAACGCATCTAGAAACAATCCATTCTTTGCTATATCACTCTTGTTATAAAACCAATTGTCTTCAAGTTCTCTCGTAAAATCAAGATCAACTTTACTGCTCAACCATTCAGTATTGAAGAATGTAGAAGGGAAAACGGTGAAGGGATCTTTAGCATAAACATAACCAAGCATATCTTCATCGAAACAAGTGGTTCTTGGCCTAATTTCAGTTACAATCAATTGCTTCATACAATTTTTGATGTATGGATCCCCCTTAACAGCACCCATCATAGCAGCACAAGGTCCATGACAATCTGGTTCCCACTTTCTTTTCTTTGCGAAATCAGTAGAAGATCCCCACTGGTATGCAAAAGATTGATCCAGAATTGGTTTGAAATCACGAAGAAGAATCATATCCATATCCATATAGATTCCACCGAATTTATAAAGAACTAAAAACCTCATTACACCGCTAGACATCCAGTGCCTATCGTCATCATAAACATTTAAATATTTTTCATTTCCCTCTAGAGGAGTTCCCTTTGCCAATTCTACTGAATTATATACCCTCAAATCTAAATATTTTTTGTATGGCTGTATGTTTTCTTGTTCGCTGATATCATAATCAGACCAAACAATTAACTTAGTTTTTTCCAAGTTTTGGGTTGCAAGATAAGATCGAATAGATTCCAATTCTTTCTCACACTTTGCTTCGGTGTAAACATGAAAATTGGTACGCTCTTTAGGATAATCAAAGTCATTTAAATTTAAAAAGGAAAGTAGTTCTAATCCCTTGGTATAATCGAAGTACAACTCTGAGTTTTTTTCATAACAAATATCAATCACTACAAATTCTCCTATAAATGGTTTCCTGCGCTCCACCTAAAGTAAAAACATCTTTAGTATCATTTATGTATCTTAACATTTTCTCTGTGTCTATAGACTCTAATGTTTGAATTAATTGATTTATATCAAGTGAGTCTTTTTGGAGAATTCTAACACAAAGATTATTCCAATCAACTCTGTCTTGATATGGAAAAATTATATTATCAACCATGAGAACCGGAATAGTATTCAGATGAAGACATTCAAAAAATCTGTAACTAAATCCTCCCTGGCCAGGTCCACCCAAAGGACATAGAGAAAACATAGTTGAACTTAATGTACTTAAGAATTTATCGTGAGGAATATTGTTTTGATATGAGATTTTATTACTACCAGCGTTTATTATATTTTTTGCAAGTTCATATCGATATTGATTATTAGTACCCCCGATAAAAGAAGAGAAATATTTTTTTTGTTCTCTGTGAGGTGTGGTATTCACTGCCCATCTATGAACTAAAATATCATTTTTCCCAATCACGCTGGAATCACCCATATTAATTATTCTAGCATTTTCTATTTTATCAACTTCAGAGGAATACTTTGCAAAATCATTGTCATGATTCCATTGAAACACCACTATGTTATTCTTATATTTTTCACAAAGACGCCTAATATAGGTAACAACTTGATCCCCCAAACCACCAAATTCAAATAATTCAAGGTAAAGCGGAGATATATAAACTTCTGGATTTTCTTCAACCTCGCAAAAAAGATCAAATCGTGTACGAAATTGATCCTTTGATCTAATCCCTGGCAGGAAAAAATCTATATTTTCAAGAATATCTGGTCTACTTGATGTGTAGGAATCCAACCAATTAGGATGAACCCTCGATGTATCCCAACATTTATCTGAAATTTCTTTTTCTATAATTTTAAACTTAATCGGTTTCATTATAAAACTCTAAAATAGAATCACAAACAAACTTGACATCATCTTCACTTAGATAAGGATGCATGGGTAAACTTAGAAGGCGATCTGCGTTATGCATTGTTTTTTCGCAATCATTACAAGTCATATGCCTATAGGGTTTTGTCATGTGAATCGGAATTGGGTAATGAATAACCGTGGGAATACCCCTATCATTTAAAAACTTTTGTAAGTTTTCCCTGTCTTCGCAAAGTATAGCATATATGTGATAGACATGAAGATCTACATGACTAGCCACCTTTGGTGTTTCCACGCATGTTCCAAGATGTTCAGTGTACATTTCTGCAATTTTATTTTTCTTTTCGTTCCAACCATCGAGTAATCGTAGTTTCTCATCAAGAAAAATTGCTTGGAGTGGATCCATTCTATTGTTCCATCCAACATCATCGTAGTGATATTTAACACTGGATCCATAATTTCTAAGGGATTTTAAACTGTTTGCATGTTCTTCATTGTCTGTTGTTACAATACCAGCGTCCCCAATCGCACCCAAAGACTTTCCGGGATATAGAGAGTAAACGCACATTTCAGATCTAGTCCCAACCATTTCATCGCTATACATCGCACCATGAGATTGAGACGCATCTTCAAGAACTCTGCAATTATACTTATCAGAAATTCTTTCCAATTTAATCATATCGATTGGGTGTCCATATAAATGGACAGCCATGATTACTACATTGTCATACTTGTCTCTATTTTGATCTAAATGATTTTCTAGATGATCAAGATCAAGCAGAAAGTAATCATCATGATCTAACAGTGTAACCTCAAAGTCTCCCCTTACTTGGTGATCGATTGCTATAATGTCAGCGATATAAGTGTTTGCTGCCATAATAACATTTGTTTTACCTTCAAGATTCATAGACTGAATCGCCAGTTTTAGTCCATCGGTTCCGTTTGAAACGCCGATAGCATGTTTTCTACCAGTGTATTCTGCAAAAGACTTTTCAAATTTATCAAGATAAGGTCCCCCAATATACCACCCAGATCTAAGCATATCGAGAAGAGATTTCATACAAGATTCCTCAATATCTTCCCATTGTTTCGAAAGATCATTAAATTTTATTTGTTGTGCTATCATATCAATTTTCCAAAATTTCTGTAACTTGAGTAGTTAGTTTTTCCTGATCAATTCCACCCTCCAAAAAACAACTTATTGAATTTTCTAGAGGACTATTGAATGTCGTGAACTTTATGTCTTTACCATTTAATTTTATTGTGTTTGTGCTGTCATCCCATATCAATATACCTGCGTCAAATTCAAAAACACATCGCCTATCCTTTGCAGAATACTCCCAACTGCTGTTAATAAGAACATCAAATGATTCATATTGAAGTATTCCTGTACAAGTATCGTCTTGAAAACTTTTAGGATTTCTTTTTCTTTCTATCCAGTGAACATCTGTTGGATAATCTTCGAAAAGATATTGAATGATAGAAACATCGTGCGACGACAAATCCCACTTAGCGGAAACATCATGTCTAACAGGACCAGAATTCATTCTGTTCATTGTAACAGATCTAATCGATCCCAGTTCTTTATTCTCGTACATCTTTTTGATTGCAGCAATTGCATCGTTAAAGGTAAATGTCCAATCAACAAAAAGGTTTACATTATTTTTCTTTGCTTCAGTGAAAAGGCAATTGACGGATGGCTTATCCGTACACAATGGTTTTTCACTGAATACATTTATACCTTTTTGTAAAAGAGGATCAACAACTGATTTATGTGTTGATGCTGTTGTTGCAACAAATACATGAGAACAATCATTTATTGATTCTTCGTTATCAATTCCAATATAAGGATCGTGTATCACAACATCAGAAAAATCTTTCAAATTCTTGTGAAGTATCTTCCCCCAATAACCATAACCAATTATTCCTAGTTTCAAGAAATCTCCCTTCTAAAATTTTTTCTGTTTTCTAAACTTTCATTATCTTCTTGTGAGTAGTAACAAGAATCATTATCATTTTGACTTACTGGAACTATAGTATCAAGTTTTTCTATGGTGTCAACAAATAAAATTTCTGCATACTTCAATGCTTTCTTGTACACATCTTCTACTTCTTCTATTTCATGATGTATAGAATAGTCTATTTGAGAAATAATTGGTCCGTCGTCAATACCCGGAAGTATCTCATGAATAGTCACTCCATGCTTTCTTTCTCTGTTCTTAAGTGCCCAATTTATTGGAGAGACACCTCTGTACTTGGGGAGAGGTGCATTATGAATGTTGATAATTTTTTTGCAATTAGCAATATAATCCCCAGAAAATATCTTATCATAAAAAACCGAAATGATAAGATCAACGCTTTCGGGATTCATGTCTTTATAATTACCAGAATCTACCGTAGGGATGTAATGATCTTTACACCAATTTTTTATTGATCCTGTCCATCTTGGCTCCGGAAGAACAGGAACAACAGAAACTAATTCATGATTTAGTGATGAATTCAAATAATCACAAACAAAAACACAAAGATCACCTTTTCCCATAACACATACTTTTTTCATTTATTGTTGTCCATAGTGTATAATTAATCAAAGTTCCATGTATGCTATCCATGTGTAATCATACATTTCTTTAACTAGCGTTTCATTTGAGTCTTCATTCAATTCTAAAATAGGATCAATAGTATTATAGTTATCCCATGAGTCACCCCACCTAGTATTTTCTGGTTTAAAAAGAGGAGGAAGTTCTTGATAATAGGAAACAGTTTTTTCAAAAAGATCTATGTCTTCCTTTGGAATATTATATTCTGATCTGATACCATCTCTGTCAATAATACATGTGGTGCATTCCCTTAACTTTTTAGGTGAAACACAATCACCCTGACTCGGTGCATAGTTATCTTCATAAACTATTTTCTTAAAGTAAGGAACGGAAGAAAGAAATTTAAGTCGCTCAGTAAAATTCACATGATCATCAAAAAACAATAATGTATTTTCTGGTGTATAATTTGAATTAGCGTTAAAAAAAGAAGGCCAATCAACTCTAGTAATATCATTTTCGACATACAAAGCCTTTTCTGATTTATATAAAAGTCTCTTCATGTAAATATCAAAGCAAATAATATCACTTTCGGGAGAAGCATGTTCGAATAACCATGTTCCTTGACCTTTCCAAATACCACTCTCGATAATAAGTTTAGGTTTTGTTTCCTTCAACAAACAAAACATGTTAAAAAGGTGAGGTGATTTCATTCCCCCAGTATTGTCATCTATTGGTTTATTTTTATAAATCTCTAAATATTCATCTAAATAGTTTTTAAAATTATCTGTATTAATTTTCATTTTTTTTCTTTCATAGATTTAAATTCTTCAAAATCATGTATATAATCTGATGGAGTGTAATGGGTGTTTGACAACACAAGCAAAGCGGCTTCTTCACTTCTATAAACCTGCTCATCCCAAATCATTTCTGGAATGTAGAGTGCTTGTTGCGGCGATTCCAAAAGATACCTTCTCTCATTAAAACCATCTTTAACTATTACTTCTACCTTACCATGAAGACAAATTAAAATTTGCTTTGTTTTATAGTGAGCATGATTTCCCCTCTTTTCATCATCACGAACTCCATAAACATAGAAAACTCTTTCTATGTCGAAGGGTATATCTTGTCCTGATTCAATCGGAACTAAGTTACCATTATCATCTACAACTGTTTTTATATCTAAAAACTTTACATCATCAATTTTCATATCACATCCCATACAAAAGTTCTTTTGCTTTACCCTGAAAATGAAGTCCATTGAACTTTATATTTCTTTTTAGATTTTTATGATAACAGAAAGGTATTCCATCGATAAACTGAATATTTTTAATTTCTCGATCTGTATCATAATCATATACACCATCATCGACATTTATGTTATGATCGAACGCACTATCTTCTATGACATGAGTCATTTCTCCAACTCTAGCAGGTCCTCCACCAAAAGTGTCAGCGTAATGAAATCTATCCAGCAAAGTCATGTCACAAACACCGCCAGGTTCATTGTTCTTTTTGTGATTTTCGTATTTGAAAAATAAATCAGTAAATCTAAAAGAGTTTTTATCTCTATAAGTTTCTTGGGTGTATTTACAAAAATTATCAAGTCCAGTCTTTGTAAAGTATGAGGTAGATCCGCATGATCGATGAATTAATGACGCATCAAATTGCTCATATTTTTTCCATTCATTTGAAACATTACAGTAAAGCATAACATCCGAATCAGAATAGAATATTGTTTCTAAATTGTTTTGCTTAACATATTCGTTAAGCATAAACCATCTCAAAAAACAAAATTTTTCAATCCAAGGAGTATTACTACTCATATGAACATAATTAGAATCAAATTCTTTTACTTCATCAGAATACAAATCTGTGTAATTTATAAAATCCACACCAACACTTTTACAATATTCTGAAACTGGTTCGTCTCCTATGACAACAATATTTTTGTTGAATTTAAGTGCTTGTGGAATAGTTTTATGTAATACTCTAGTATCATTTAGGTGAATAAAAACGCAAGGTATTGTCATGATATAATTTCCATAATTTTTTTAGTAATTAAAAAAGATCCTAATGGTGATGCGTTTCTTTGATACCACTTTTGTCCGGCATCATGCATCTTTTTCCACTGACTGTCACTCACCGAGTCAATAACTTTTCTAACATCTTCTGGACTATTTACTCGAAGAAAATGAACCCCTTCCTGTAAGGGTTCATAGTATGTATTATCAACTTCGGGTGCAAAAAGAGGAACCACACCCATCCCTAAAAGTTCAATTTCTCTATTACACTTGGGACCATATCCCGCAAGAGCAAGTCCAAACTTTGAGTGTCGTAGTTTTTCTAGGTACTCTTCTTTTGTGAAGGGGTAGTGATCAGGACCTGGTTCATCAACCGGACAGTGAAACAATTCAATATCTGCACTTTCCCAGTTTTGGTTTTTTCTATTCTGATTCTGAACATCATTTTCAATCTTACCTAAGAAGATAGATTCTATGTTCCGATCGGCATAATCTAACAACGGAGTCTTTCTTGCTTCCATCAGACGACGGGGACTTCTAGCCCAAAAGATCCACGGATAACAATTTGGATGCATTGGGACAGTATTACCAAAAATACCATGACGAAATTTGGGAATGTGTCTGTCATCCAGTCTTGGCAAATCATAAAGCAAAATATCACCACACTCATTTATCCAGCAAAAATCATCTGGACTATCTTTGACTTCGCATAGATTGAGTTCTTCCCATATACCAACTAGTTCTCTGAATGTGTCCCCGCAATGAGAACCAGCGTTTGGTTTTAATATTATCACGAAAATTCCTTTAATTTATTAGCATAATCTATGTAAAAGTTTCTGACTTCTGGTATATTAAATACCTGAAAATTTAAAGTATGATCTGCATAGTTATCATTCGTAGGATTAATTACACCAGTTTCACTATCGAAACCTACGCGAGAGAAATGATTAAATACCAGAGGTTGTTTTCTATCACCCCAAACAACAGTTCCGTCTTGGTTATAATAGTCATAAACATACAATCTAAAATTCCACGGAGCGCCGTGTGCTATTGTTTTGTCTATAACACAGAGTTCGTTAAATGGTCCACCACAAATTAATTCAAACAATTCTAGATACTTCTGATCCCCGCATGTTGCTAAGTCAGGACGAGTTTCTAGGATAACACATTCCATCCAATGCTTGAGAGTTTTTATACCAAGATCACTGTTCCTAAAATAGACAGTGCCTACATTATACTCCCCGTCAACAGAAAGATTCGTGTTATGCCTGTGTCGAATTATACCGACACTTTTCTCACCAACCTCATCAAATATTAATTTGGGATCTTGGTAGAAGTAAATATCAGAATCAATATAAAGAATATCATCTAACTTCTTTTCTTTTAACAGATAATAAGAAAAACAAGAGGCAAGCGACCAGCAAAATTGATTATATGGTTTTCGATTTTTAAAATTAACCAGATCCTGATTGCTATTTTCCACATCACTCAATTGCACAGGAACAACTTTAGAATTGTAGTCGGTTAAACTTTCAAATGTTTCTTCATCTAAACAGAGATAATATAAAACAAAATCTTCTGTTGAATGACTTATGAGAGAATCAACAAGAGCCTTTCCAAACTTCAAATAATTCTTGTCTGACAGTGTACAATATCTTCTAGTGCTTTCCATGTTCTGTTACCTTATCAAATATTCTCTGGTCATAATTTGCAAACTCTATTGCCTTTTGCTTATTCTTATGAACGATGTTCAGTATACTTTCGTAATACGATGGTGTCAAGTCATTTAATTTATCTTTGAGTTCGTCGAATGTTTGAAACAAAATCATCCCATCTACATCAAAATAATCTTCAATGTTTGGACATCCCCAATAAACAGGAATAGTTTCTGTCAAGAAAGCATCAATAAGTTTTTCCGTAAAGTAATGTCCTATTGATTGATTTTCTATACAAATATGATACTGAGAGTCGAAGAGAGATTCCTTTTCTCCCCCCGGAAGAGGGTTTGGAGAATCCGAAAAACACTTTGTGCTTGTATAGAAGTTGATCGGTATTTCGATTTCATCTTTCCTTGCCCACACCTGCTGTCTTAAGTTGTATCCAGGCCGATCAATGTTATACCAAGAAGCCAGAAAACTCACATCAAAAGTTTTTTGTTCTCTTTCGAAGATGGGAGAAGGCTTATAACAACCAAGACCATCTGGATGATTAATAGCACCTCGATTTAACCATGTGCTTCCGTATGGAAACAAATGTGCATTCTTACAGAAAACATTAATTTCATCATCTGCTGAAAGAATTAAATCATATCTCTTGTGATTGTTTATTACATCATGCACAGTAGATCTATTTGGGGACATCATTGACTCGCTGGACAGAACGAGAACCTTAAATGCATCTGCATTTGTAAAATCTTCCATACGAGAAAAATGAATTTCAACAGGAAAGTCAAACTCAAAAGAATCTCTAAAAAGATATTCCCCGTTTTTAACTATGGGTTTATAAGATTTTGTTTGCAAGTTTATCATCAGCCATTTCTAAAGATTTCATCACATCGTAATTTTTTTCTGCATAAGGAAGCATGTCCTGATATAACTCAGGAGACAACTGATCAATATCAAAATCATCAGTCAGTTTAATGATACCTCTTTCATCAAACTCCCCCAGATCAGTTGCACCCCAGTAAACGGGAATAGTCCCTGTCACAAAGCAATCAGTTAATTTTTCTGTGAAATAATAAGGAGAAGATACATTTTCCATAACCACTGAAAACATATAAGGAACAATCGCCGATCTCTTGTCGTTCCATGTTTGATCTAGGTTAGAAGAAATGCCAATTCTCTCTGAGTCACATGCACCACCAACGAGATCAATTGACTCTTTAAATTTACATGCAATTTCTTGACGATATTGATGTCCCTCACACATCACCTTTGGAGAGGCAACCATAGAGCATAGTTTTAACTTCTCATGCATACCCCAAGACTCTTCTGGAATCCAAGGAAGATTGCTTCCTGTTGAGCAATGAACAAAAGAATCACTTAAATCAAGCAGAGTTTTATCGTTTGTAAATATTGCTTCTAGTTCTCCATCTTCTATGATAACTTCATGAAAATCCTTGAGTCCTTCAATCAATTGAGGAACAATAGCAGAAGATTCACAAACCCACCCATAAGATTTTTGGTTGCTGGATCTTTCTATTTTATTTGCATAAAGAATTGCATTGTCGATTAAAACCTGATTATCTACTGGTTCGGTAGTCCAAGAAAAAGTTTTAGGTTTAAGATTCGAACATGAAGATTGTGAGGGATCAAATCCCGCACCCACACACTGTATTTGTTTCATAATATTCCTAATGTTTGTATCGCTAAAAGATTACCATCTATTCCCATTTTCTTAAGAACTTCCACTTTATCTGCTACATCAGACATTCCCATTTCGATCACAGTATGCTCGTTAACATCTTGTGGCCACTGACAATAAGTGCCGGGAAAAACGCCATACTTCATTGTCTCTTTGTATTTATCAACAATACTGAACAATGATTCATGATCAAAATTTACATCCATATTTTCTAGAGTTTGATTGCACACAGATATCCAGTCTTCCAGAAAGACTTTGGACAATTCATTGTAGTTAAAATAGAGAGGAGATGCTTTCATTCCCATTAAATTTTGGTGGGAGGAAGAAAATCCAATATCTACATTTTCAAGTTGCACACTATAGAAGTGTTCGGGGTAATTTCTAAAAATAGTATCGACATCAATCCAAAGCACAGGACATTTGAATTCGTTAAGTTTATCTAAAATAAATTTAGGTTTAGATAAACAATTTTCTCTATAAGAACCAAGAGATTTCTTTTTTATCAGTTCTAAATCTAAATTATAGAACTTGCAATTTTCCTGTAATCTTTTTGCACACTGCACATAATAATTTTTTTCGTCACCTTCAGTATAAAAAGATATTAGTTTCACAATTATTTTCCTAAATGGTATTTGGGAATCAATTCCCACTCATCTTTCTGCTTATGAGAAATGATCTTAATTTGCTTGATATTGGCAATTGGATCTTTTATTTTCTCTGGTTCTAGTATATCACAAAGTTCCCATTCTTCAAGTAATTTTGCGATTAAATTTCTTCTTGCAACATCAGACTCTGATATGTTACTTTCTAACTTATCAAGTATAAAGAGTTCTTTGAAGTGAACAATCGCATACTCACCTTTCTTATGGAGAATATGACAAGACTGAAATAACTTATTTTCTTTTCGTGAAGAAACTCCCATTCGAGTTAGGGTTTCTTTTATTATTAAAAAGTCGTCTTCATCTTCTAATTTTACTCTTACACCCAATCCTTTAAATACATCTACATCCTTATCCATAGTTTTAACCTCATTTTATAGTTTCACACTTTATAATATTTATAAATTAGTGTGTTTTGAGGTAAATATCAGACAGATCATCCAAAAACTCTCTACTAAGAAGAGGTAGCATCTCCTTTGCCCTTGTTCTAGAAACAGAAAAATGTCTAATCACTACAGATAAATCTTCTGATACTTCACTTTTTAATGTTTTAGAAAACCGCTTACCTTTCCTAACAGAATGCAAGTAGTATTCATAATTCATTCTTTTCGAAACACCCATATGCAAATTCATCATGTTTGCATGAAGTATCGTATCGGGAAAATAAGATAAACACCTGTTAATTACAAATGGAACATATGACTTTTCAGCAAAGTCTTCATTTTCTTCGAACAGATTTTTTTTATTGTAATTTATTGAAGTAAGAAAATCACCCAGTTTCACACTTCACCACCAATAGATCACTAAATTTCACAATATCAACCACAAATTCCCCATCCTTGTAAAATTGAGACTCATTAGATCCCAACTTCCACATCACCTCATCACCAGGCTTTACCTCGGTGACTTCTGGACCTACAGAATAAACTGTACTCCAAACATAATAATTATCCGCTACTTGATTATCGGTATAAACAATACCATTATCAGTAATCTTTTCTTCCTTGAGAGTTGTCTCAAGTGCAACCAAATCTCTCACTGGGGTAAACTTTTTCTTTTCATTTTTCATTTAAAATCACACTCCATCATAAGTTCTACCATTAAGGCAGTTAGGTTAATTTCTTGATCTGCAACGAATGCAGCTTTGTATTGATACTCACCCAAAGTGACGATTGCACTTGGAATAGAATTTGGCTTTATACTTTCAGACAATCCTTCATAAATTGCTCTGAAGATATCGGAATAAGAATTGTCTAGGTTGTTCACAACCCACTTTCTTACATCTGCGAAGTTCTTCTGACTCATCGCTTTCATAAGGTCTTTAATGTGTACATCACCTAGACTTGACAGAATACCAACATCAATCTTTCCGTTGTAAGAATACCGCTGAATTTCATTGAGCATTCTGCGGATGTCAGGAAAATGTTTGGTTACAAGTTTTGCAAGAACTTCCTGTTCATATTCAATGTTCTCTTCTTTTAGAATGTATTCCATTCTTTGAAGAATCTTCATTGCAATACCAGCCTTTTCTTCGCTGGGAATTGTAAAATCGATATTAGTAAATCGAGAGTGAATAGGAGATATGATACGGTTCTTGTAATTGCATGTGATTATGAACCGACAGTTCTTTGCAAACTCCTCGATTGCTCCGCGAAGAGCAGGTTGAATACTCTGTGCGTTACTGTAATCGAACTCATCTAATATCACAACCTTAGAATTACCATTTAAAGAAACGGTGCTTGCAAAACTCCGGATCTTAGTTCGAAGAGTGTCAATGTTACCATCTTCCGAGCAGTTGATTATAATAAAATCAGCATTAAGATCTGCACAAATCGCTCTAGCAACAGAAGTTTTACCACAACCTGCTCCTCCGTGAAAAAGCAGATTGTGACATTCATCAGACTCAACCATCTTACGGATGGTAGTTTCAATTTCAATAGGGAGTATACAGTCCTTCACAGTGGAAGGACGATATTTTTCGACGAACAATCCATGTTCTAACATAGTTTAAATCAGTCTCCATACTTACTGGATGCTTCCAGCGCGATGTAGTAAGTTAAATCCAAATCATTATTACAAAATTCACTGATAACAGTTTCTGTAAAGTTTACAGTATAGTTACCGGGATACATTCGAAGAAGGTCAGACTTGAAATTAAACACAAAGTCCTTCTCGCATGTGTTTTCTCCAAGCGTAACTGAGAAGTTATTACTTGTAGGATCGGTGCGATCATCAACAACTGCAAGAATGGTTTGTCCATCTTCGCTTGGAACTACGCTGAGATCAGGAAGTTCTAGCACCGAAGATGCCTTCTGTAATTCTGAAAAGGTTGACTGATCGATTGTGATAGAAACAACAGATTCAGGCATGTTAATCTCTCTAGTAGGAATGGTAAGAACGCTTTCATCACAATAGTGATATTTTACAGATGAACCATTCTCGTCACCGATGATAACAAACTTATCTTCAAACTCAAAATAAGGATCAGAAAACAATGAGACAGTAGAAAGGAATTTGTTCAAATCCCAAACACCAAACTTAGTTGGAAATTGTTCTTCTACTGTTGCCATAGCCATGACATTTTTAGTTGGGGTAAGTGTTTGGAATGTATTACCCTCATGAATTAAAATATTGGAATTGAGTGTAGCAAAGTTCTTAAGAATTGCTAGTGTTTCTTTTCCGAGTTTCACTCTTGTACCTGTCATCAATTTGTATTCTCCAGTTCATCTATGTCGTCAATGCGATCATAGTCATTAGATTTAGTGTAATTCTTTAATATCATCTTATGTCTATTCTTTTTTGTTTTGAATAGTTTCTTGCTACTTCTTGCTTTCATTTTATCAAATTTATCACCGTCCGCAATTTTTTTCTTTGACTTTTTCATCAAAAGTCCTCCAAATTTTCTATTAGATTTTTAAGCCTGTTATCAATCATATAATTCAACATCGATGAACGATCACCAAATTGACAATTTTCGTATGATTCAATAATTTCATCTTTAATTTCAGTTGGAATCATAGACAGATCAATAATCTGTTTATTTCGGTTCCAATTTTCTAGACAAAATTCAGGTGGAGTAGAGGAACTCTTAATTTCATCTTCGATTAATTCAATGATTTTCTTAGTCAATCTCTTCTGTCTTTTATCTTTACGAACAAAGGTATCAGAATCGGATAAGATGTTGGGAACTCCGTCCGAAGAATCTCCCTTGAGAATATGATCAAACAAATATCCACTGGGATCTTCGCAATCAATAAAACCTTTTTTCATCGGAGAGTATTGTTTTACATTAGGCAAAGATAAAAGTTGCTTGAAGTCTTTGTCATTTGAAACGATGACAATGTTTTCCTTCTCTGAATATTCATGACATAGAACGGAAATAACATCATCTGCCTCAGTTCGAGGAACTGCGATATTTCTGTAGGGAAAGTTTTCCCTAATTTCTTCTCTGATTTCATGAAGTTTGTTATAGATTCCATTCCAATCTACAACATCTGCCTTTTGCTTTTGCTTTCTATTTGCCTTGTATTCGGGGAAAAAGTCTTTCCTCCAGCAATTAGAAGAGTCATGGCAAATTACAAGATCACCATATTCATCTTTGAATTTAGATCGATACATCCTGTATGTGTTCAAAACAAGATGCCGTAAAAAACTTTTCTCTTGTAATTCTGGAGTCTTTAATGACTGAAAAATGCTTGCAATAAGTATCTGGTTGTTATCTAATAAAATCACAATTCTATCCAATACAAAACACCATCGTTTTGTTCTAGTCTAGTATACATCACTCCAGAAGATAAGTCAAACCATTTATCCCCTGACTTCGTGAATTGCGGTTCGACACCAGAGAAAAATGATGCACCTGTTCCAATTAGAGACCAACCACTGCCTTCTCGTAACGGGTGATATAAATCAGTAGATCTTGTTGCCGCATATGCCTTTTTATTAAAATAAACTAAATCATCATATTCGTATATGATTGGCAGTCCATTTTCATCAAATTCCGAGTATTCGCCTCTTAGTTTCATTTGATAACCCTAAGTAATATTGTATCCAAATTTATCCTACCAGTTGCTTCTTGTTTCTTTGCTTTGATATCTCCAAGTTCCCGAAGAACCCAGTTAATACCTGCTGTCTTTATTGTTTCAAGATCCACTTTAGATCTACCGATATTTTTGACAAAAGACTCCTCGACACTAAAATTCTGAATGGTAGTTCCCTTAATGCTCAATCCAGATTCGCTATAGTAATATGCAATCTTTTTGTATTTTACATTATAACAAATTAAACAATTAGCACCAATTATTTGCCTTGGATCTATAGATTCTATTTTCTTAAATTTATTTTTAAACTTAAGATTTTTAATTGCAGTTTCGGGATTTACTTTTCTCTTTTTTCTAACCACTTTACTGTTTTTATCGAGAACATCAATCATCATGGAAAGGTATTCTTCTACCTTTTTCAATTTAGTACTAGACATAAAAGACCATCCCTCTGCACATTGTGGATCAGATCCTTCAATCGCGCAATTGATTTCGTCCCTTGTCTTTACAAATGTTTCCTTCAACTCCCTTTGAAACTTTTTAGGAGTTCGGTATGAGTTAATAATTGCAGAAAATCTAGGTTTTCTGCTTGACTGATTGTTCTGAATCTTTTCGATATATTCATCGAACATAGATTCCAATCGATATCCTAATTCTTCTCTGCTAGTCATCATGGTTTCCAAAAAATATAAACAGGTTCATACTTTAAATATTTTCCTTTTACTTTACAAAAATTCTTACACAGGGGCTTGCCATCTTCACCCATCCTATTTTGTCCTGGCATTCCTTCGAGAGCCATTTTCAATTTATATTTATATACCAATCCCATACTTTCCAAAATATTTTTGGAATCTTCTTCTAAAGTAAGGTAGTTTCCCTTTACTAGAATATCTGCAATATTCCAAAGAAGATATCTTTCAGACGCCAACCACTCGGCACATGTTTCGAGGGTGGGTTTTAGAAATCCATCCCTCCAAGATTCATAAGAAGATCCATATTTTTTATATGATTGATTTTCATTTTCGCTGTATGCCTCTCGGTTGAAATACGGAGGAGAGGTGAAGATTAAATCTATCTTACCTTTATGATTCTGAAAGTCAAGATCTTTTTTAATTTCCTCAGAACCTAATTGATATACCGTATATTCATTTGTATCGGAGAAGAAAGAATTGGATCTTGTAGTTTTCTGGTTGTAAAAATCTGCGACCATAGAATACTTGGAAGTGCCATCGTCAAAGAAATTGTCAGGATTGGGATCAGTGCCAAGATAATGAATATGCCTATCATCCCGAACAGACATAGCACCAAGAATACGACCACCCCAACCAGCACTCGGATCATAAATTCGCAAATCTCCTTTGTCGGAGATGTGTTCAGTAAATCTTTCATACAAGTATTTAGCAGTCATTGGTGGGAAATTTACTGCGGGTTGAATATACCCAATTCTAAAAGCCTTGAAACACGCAGGGAAAATCTTTTTGCCTTTACTATACAAACGAATCGAGTAAACCCGATCATCAGACATGTTTTCAATATCGAAAGTCGAATGATGACGATATTGAAGCCACCCATTATCTTTGAACATCTGCACTTGTTCGGGTGTGAGTTGAAGAATATCACTCTGTTCTAATTGAAAGTATCCAGAATTTAACCCTTCTTTGATTTTAACTTCCTCTAGAAGAAAGTCCTTACCCTTAAATAATTCAGGTTGCATAAAGAATGCACGAATCCAATCCTCACCAGTATTCACATTCACTACAGAATACTTTGGAGAATTCTTAATTGTGGAGAGTGCGTAGTTGTAAAAGGAATCTCGACGGAAATGTCTCAGAGATCCCTTGTAGATCTGATCAAGGCGGTTAGGATCTGCAACCAAATCGTAAATCGAATAGCCATTATCCTTATCTGTATAGTTAATTCTAGTGCGGAACATGTT
>JGI24003J15210_10000289_pt1 | contig 21564 bp, 24 predicted proteins | sample LinPmetageLP28_FD_15210 | JGI IMG/M metagenome (IMG submission 15210)
CATGATCAGCAGTCGCACGGGAGTTGGGCGACGGGTCGTGCTGGCGCGATCGCGAACTCGTCTGTGACGGGGGAGCCGTCGGGGATCACGTTGGCTGACATGGTTGAGATTCTGGATGACCCTGCCGCTTTCGGGTTTGAGCCTGATGGGTTGCCGTTGAGATACGAAGGTGATGAATCGAAATTTGTCGGGGATTTGCAGAGGGCGGTTGTTGACGGGCACGTCATTCGCGAGGCAAGACAGGACGAGCAGTTTAGGCGAGCCGCTGAACTTACTGATGGACAGAAAGATGATCTTGTGGATTACTTTGAGACTATCCGTAATGAGGGAACGGTTTTCGTGGCAGCCCACCCGCTTCACGCCGCACAAATAATTGAATTGGGGGAGTTCGATACGGTCTTTGAGACTAATACGTCAAACGGCACAGTCAATTACGAGGCGCGTCGTCGTGAGGAGTTCGCGTCCCATGACCTGCACCCGAACGTCGACCCGGACCTGCGTCCCGTTTACGGTTACGTCGCTTTCGACAATCCGGTAGTAAAGTCAGTAGACCAATATGGGAGCGTGCGGTTTGAGTTGAAGCCAGAGGTGAAAGAACGCACCACGATGACTGATGGTGACTCTCTTGGTTCTAAGGCTACGCCGATCCCGATGTCAGGTGATCCGATAACACAGCGGGAGGCCGTGGGTGGGTCTTTGGGCTGGCAAAGTATGTCTGGACAAATGCTGGATGAGGTAAACGCAGCCGGGGCGTATTTCCCCTCGATCTTAGATGAGTCGTCACCGCAACTGCGTTTTCCTCGCGGCGAGACAGCAATAGCCAACATTATTGACCGAACGGGCGTTGGCTCGACTCGTTACATTGAGGCGCAAGTAAAGGGCGGTGTGAAGATGGACGACGTCGCACGGATACACGTCGACGGTGCTTTCGTCATGGGAGATGTTGTTGTGGCTGCCCAAGAACGTGGCATCGAGATCGTGTACCACGAAGAATAAAGAGAGGCTGTGACTATGGACATGCGACCCGCGCAACCGGGAGAAACGATCGCGTACCGAGCCGACGGTGCGACACTTGTCTTTGACTACAACAAAGACGACTTGGATTGGGGTCACATCAACATGCCGAACGGTACGAGCGGTCGGGAGGCTCCCTTAGTGAGCCTGCTGGTGCGTGGTGGTTGGACGGCTGAGCCGAGTGACTAGCGAGGTGATCCGGTTCGCTCCGGGGTTGAAGCCTGTCCTGAAACATCAGCAGGGTGGGCATGATCAGAAGACGCACGGGCAGCGTGCTGGCGCGGGTGATGATCGTCCCGCGTTGAGGTTCGATAATCCTGATTATGAGCCGTTCGATTTGCCGTCTGGTTGGACTGAGCGTAGTTACTCAAATATTCAGGCCGACGTGGAGTACAGGCTGAATAGGACCGCTGAGGAACGAGGAACACCGGACCCTGAGTATGCACGGGAGTTGAGCGCCGAGATTGCGTCTTACACATTTGAGTATGACGGCGGTAATGGAACAAGGGTAAGTGTTTACCTGATGGATACTGCTAGCAAATCGCCCGACCCCGAGACTATGACCACGATGCTCAAACGCATAGATACATTACAAGAAGACTTTCCCGTCAAAGACCTCGAAGTGAATTTCGCTAACTATCAGTTCAACGCACTAGATTTGCCTGCTGATAACGGTGGTTTAGTTATGCAAGGATCAAAAACAATCCACCTGCGACCGGCCTTCTCTCAACAGTTAGACGGCGTCATGGTGGAGGACTCAGGTAATCCTCTACGCGACCAATTCATGCCTAGTAGAAAAACAGTTACTCAGGGTGAGTACGTTCTGGCGCACGAGTACGGTCATGTGAACGATCGGCGTAGCAACTCCCGACGTTTCAGTGATGAGGGTGATGGTAAAGATTCGAGGGGACTCAGAAACGGTACGCATATTTTCGGCGAACAAATAACGGAAGCGAATGTCGATTTCAAGCGAAGCGAGTATTCCAACTCGAACGAAGGGGAACAGTACGCTGAGGCGTTCGCTGAGTACGCGCTAACCGGCGGTACGACCGATATCGGTTATGTGCAGGCGTATGCAGAAAAGTATGATTGGGGTAGAAACTTGGAGAAGGCTGTCGATGATTTAGGCGACGACGGCGACAAAGTTATTTTCGTTGACACGTTCACAATGAACCCGCCCCCCTACATCATTGTGCGCCCGAAGCCTGCTGTCGTGAAGCACCTCGGCGTAAAGCATGACCAGAAAACACACGGTCGCGGGTCAAGCGTTCGCGCTCCGTTCTACGACGACCTAGAAGACAGTCGTAGGGAAGCAATCGAGTACCTGACAGGGGAACGTCTATTCCCCCCGTCGTACAGCGCCGAGGGCGTCAGGCCACCAACGATAACGATGAGCGACTCATTCAAGAACAAGGTCAACGCAGTTCGCAAGAAGGTGAAAGCGTGGGGCGCGGAGCGTGAGAGGCGGGAGTTAGCGGAGATGACACCTAGCGAGGTGGCTGAGTTGGCTGCCGTGAATCAAAGCCGGGGCGCGAAGCGGGAGGGGCCGAGAAGCCCGTCATCGTGGGAGGGGCTTGTCCCGTCGACGTGGGTGAATCCTTTCGCCGAGCCTGCTATGGCTAAGGCCGCAGATAACGTGTTACGCATCCTGTACCGAGTTTTCAAGGATGTTGTGGATGAGGAAGTTTGGACGGCGTTGGTGATGGACCCGCGTCCGTTGGATGAGTTGGACGGCCCGCTGGGTGATTTGCTTGATGACATGCTGGATGCGGTCGCGCCGAAGCCTGCTGTCGTGAAGTTCGCTCCGGGGTTGCGTCCGGTGTTGAAGCATCAGCAAGGCTCGCATGATCAGAAGACGCATGGAACTTGGGCTACTGGCGGCGCTGGTGGTGACTTTAGTGAGTGGGGGTCGCGTGCTCCGCAGATTCGTGAGATCGCTGAGGTCGCTCCCCCGTTAGCCGAGTTGGGGAGGCTCATGGCTGACCCGTATGACGCGATCTCGCTGAGAACGGATGACCTTATCGCGGATTTGGTTGAGGAGAGAAAGGACTTGATTGAGTCTTTTCCACCGGATGTCACGATGGTAAATCCAGAAGACGTAGATGTCTATTCTGACTCCGAGAAAGAGTTTCTTAGACAACAGTCTTTAGATTTCTTTTACGAATACGGTGACGACTTTCCTGATGCAGGCACAAAATATGATGCTTTACGCGACTACATGAGGCCGACGGCTAATTTTGAGTTTGTGAAGGAAAGTTTGAGTGATGAAGACATGCGACGCCTGCGAGATCGAGCACAGGGGCTAGTCGAGAGGGAAATGATTGGATCGCTTACGCCGGGGATGAAGGCGGTGTTTGGGATATCCCATCCGGTGACGCTTTCTGATGGATCATCAAACGTCATGGAGGTGATGGTTGAGGACGTGACATGGACCGGAGGGCTAGGCAGCGAAAGGCCGACGGTCCAAGTGCTAATGGATGTTTACAACAACGACGGATACATTATTGCTTCGGGTGTGCAGAGAGCATTTCGGTTAGGTACAGACGGCAAACTAGAAGTAGAGAATGTTTACCTAAAGATCGGGGACGACGCTTACAGGGGTAAAGGGTTCGCGACTGTTTTCAATGAACGTGCCTACGACGCTTACATATCTCAGGGAGTGGAGAGCGTCACGGTCGGTACTGCTTGGGACGGTGGTTTCGTGTGGGCGAATAAGGGATTCGCGTGGGATGAAGCATCACCACAATCGAACATGCAGACTGCTAGTGATGCGGTGCAGAAAGTTTTGCGAGACTCACGGTCCTCTGCGTCAACATTAGAGCGTGCCGCAGTCATGTTGGATCAAGTGTCGACACAACAATCGCGATCCGTTCCTGATCTGAGCGAAATGCCGACACCTATGGAGATCGCGATGCTCGGTTACAGGGATCAAGGCACAGGTGCGTTTGGCAGCATCGAAACAACGACGTGGCCCGGTAAGACAGCCCTCTACGACGCTAGATGGAAAGGCCGTAAAGAGTTGACACCTGAGAATCTTGGCGGCATCGCTCGCTCGAAGGCAGACATGCGTCGCCCGTCAGAGGTACCGGGTCAGAAACCGCTATTCGATAAGAATCCGGTCGTGCAGCAGCCAAGCGCCGGGACCGCAGGGGGAAGGCAAAGCCTTGACGAGGAGGTCATGGCGTTGCTTCGACCCATCGGTAAGGCGAAGAAACTGTCGTATTGGGACAAGATCGAGCAGCAGGCAGAGTTCTACGAGAAGTGGATCATGGAGACAGGTCGCGGGCTTGAGGAAGAAGACCCTGACTCGATGGATGATTTCTTCGCTGCCGCTGTCGAGGCTATGCCGTGGCTCGTTGAGTAGAATGTCTCGTTGTTCTAGGGGTTGACGGTAACCTAGAGGGACACTACGCGAACTCTGAGGATGCCCGTGACTGATACTGCGACCCGACTCACGGGACTCAGCGACGATGATCTTCTCAGCCTCCACAAGAGGCTTGACGCTAGAGACATTGAGGCACCGGCTGTTGTCGAGGCTCATCACCTCGCCTCGACGGAGATCGCTCGTCGGGGGTTGAGTCACGGTCACACGGATGATGAATGGTCGAAGGCAGCCATTGAGACGCAGGTAATCGAGGTTGACTCCCCTGATGACATTGAGGCTCCCGCTGGCATGGAGAAGGCGTGGGGGGCTGCTTTAGCGAACGGCGGGACGGTTTCTGTTTTCTTGACCGTCGACGGGTACGTCTTGAAGGCAGACCCGACGGTGTCCGACGTTCACGTCCCGACGATCATGGGTGGGAAGAAACGGAAGCCTTTAGAGAAGACGATCCGTGAGGAGGACGGCAAGTTCGTCGTCTACTCGGAGGACATGAGCCGCAAGTTCGGAACCTACGAGAGTCGCGATGAGGCCGAGGAGCGTCTGCGTCAGATTGAGCGGTTCGCTAAGGCTGAGTCGTACTCGATCCCTGAGAGCGTGCAGTCAGCCGCTAAGCAGGGGTTGGAGTGGATCGCCGACGGTAAAGCAGGTAGCGGGTTCACGAGCACAGGACGGAACAGGGCTAATCAACTCTCTGCTGGTGGGAGCGTGTCTCGGGCGACCCTCGTGAAGATGCGGGCGTGGTTCGCACGGCACGCTGTCGATAAGAAAGCGAAAGGGTGGGGCGATAAAAGTAACCCGACGCCGGGGATGGTCGCGTGGTACGCATGGGGCGGTAATCCGGGTAGGTCGTGGGCTAATGACGTGCTGGGTCGAGTTGAGAAGCGTGCAGCGCCGGAGGCTGTGACTGACCTCGGGGTGAACACGGAGAACCGTCAGTACGCGATCGACGAATACATGTACGGGCCGATGAACCCCGAGGAGCCGGGATCGTATTGGGAAGACCTCGGTGAGGTGTGGGGGGTTGAGGCTGAGACGGCGATGACTACGCGGTGCAGGAATTGTGCTGCGTTCAATCAGACTCCCGAAATGATTGGGCAGATCGAGGATGCCATTGGTGAGGCTGGGGAGAAAGTCGTCGCGGCAGCGGACATCGGCTATTGCGAGTTATTTGAGTTCAAGTGTGCGGGTGCTCGTGCTTGCGCGGCGTGGATCGGTGGGGGGCCGATCAAAAAGCATCAGCAGGGCAAGCACGACCAGAAGTCTCATGGGCGTCGCGCTACGGCTTTGGAACCTGCCGTGGCTGACTCCATCATTAGTCAGACGATGGAGCAGGGTGGCTTGACGGTGAGCATGGTTGACGGCTCGACGCCTCCGAGCGGTTACATGGTCGCGAGGACTGAGGGTGTGAAGCCCGCGATCGTGGAAGCCTCTGAGTTCTATGACTCTGAGGCGGGTCCGAAGGCCCTTGGATCGTTCCTGAAAAACAACAGGGAACAGTTGACCGGGGGTGACTATCTAGGGGTTTGGCATGAGGTAGACTCGGGTAAAGTGTTCTTGGATGTTGCTCAGAACGTGTCAGACCGTGCGACTGCTGAGAGAGTTGGTCGTGAGCGTAATCAGATAAGTATTTGGGATGTAAGTCAAGGTGAGGAGATTGAGACAGGTGGCACAGGAGAAATCAGTAAATCCGATCCAATCGGTGAGGCTGCCGGACCTCTCGGAGATGACGGACGAGGAGATCGACGCTTACGCAGCGGAGATTTGGCAGAAGATTCAGAAGTAGAGAAACATCAGCAGGGTAAGCACGAGCAGAAAAGTCACGGGCGGGGCACAGCGAGTGTTGACCTACCCCCGATTAGAGACAAAGAGCCGACCGCTGAGAGGTCACCGGAGTCTGTGGAGGCCGCTAGGCGGCTTCGCGCTGAGGCAGTTGCCGCTGAGCCGGAGTTCACGTCGATGATGGTGGATGTCGTGTCGGAGAACGGTGGTCGCCTCGAACATCTTGATCATCGCATCAAGACGACGGATTCTTTGGCTCGCAAGATTCAGTTGAAGGCTGATGAACACAACGTCAGCGTCGATGAGGCTAGGGGCTTGATCGGCGACAGCGTCCGGTACACGTCAGTCTTCCCTGACGCTGATTACGTCCAAGGCACGCAGTCGATGGTCGATGCTTTGCAGGCAGACGGCTACGACGTGCGGGTGAAGGACTATTGGTCGATGACTGATGACCCGTACAAGGGAGTCAACATCAAGGCTCAGAAAGACGGCTTGATGATTGAGTTGCAGACGCACACTCCGGGCAGTCTTGCCGTCAAGGAGGGCAAGATGCACAAACTGTACGAGCAGTACCGTTCGGAGAAAACACCGCAACGGCAGGCGCAGTTGAGGGATGAAATGATGCAGGCATCGGAGGAGATTCCTCAGCCTCCGGGTGTCGGTCAAGGTGCCTTCGGTGGAGTGGGGGAGGAGTAATCGTGCATTGTGAGTATTACAAGGGCGTAGACGAGTTCGATGAGACGTTCCGTGTCCTGTACCGGCTGTTCGATCCGGTTAGTGAAGACTTTGGCGAGTTCCGGTGGACGCCGAACGGTTGGGTTCCGACTGAATCGGTGATGTATCAGTTGATCAACGATCCTGACTCGATCCGCAAGATCACCGAGGATGAGGCGAAAAAGTTAGTTCCTGAGGCGTTCGCGACTCTGGTCTCGAAGCAGGTAACGGAACGCATGTTCACTCTCGGGCCGATGTATGTGCCTAACGTGAAAGACGCTCACGCTGAGTGGACGGACCCGGAGGAGTTGCAGAAAGCGGTTTGGGAGTACGTCCAAAAGGGTGACCGGCGTATCCGCTTGCAGCACGATAAGGATGTCGTCGCGGGCGAGTGGTTGGAGATCATGGCGTGGCCTTACGAGGTTGAGGCTCCGATCCTGATGAAAGACAGTTCGGAGGGGTCTATGAAGTTCCCGCCGAACACGGTTTTTCTAGGCGTGAAGTGGGAGCCGTGGGCGTGGGACATGATCAAGGAAGGGAAACTGCGCGGGTACTCGATCGGTGGGCGGGCCGAGCGGCTCTTAGCGGACCTTCCCGAGGAGTACGTCGGTAAGGCTCAGGCTCCGTTCGAGGACGCTATTCGCATTGAAGCGGAAGATTTTGTCGCGCCTGAGGTCGTTGAAGAAGTCGATTTAGAGCAGCGGATCGCGGCGGCAGTCGCCGAGGCCGTCAAGTCAATAAACCCTGTGGTGAACGTCGTTATGCCGGAGGATAAGCCGAAAGTGCGTAGAGTAGAGCGGGACGCCCACGGAAACATCTCGCGAGTTATTGAGGAGTAGAAGGTATGGCTGGAATCGTAAATGCTGGAAAGCATTTGATGTTGGCGGGTTTCTCTGGAACGGCTGTTCATTCAAGCCTCCACACGGCTGACCCCGGATCGGATGGTTCTAGTGAGGTGTCGGGTGGCTCGCCTGCCTACACTCGTGAGTCGATCTCGTGGGCTAGTCCGTCGAGTGGAGCGGTGGCGAGTAACTCGAACATAGTTTTCGATGTGCCTGCGAGCACGACGATCACGCATCTTGGTTATTGGTCAGCCTCCTCCGGCGGCACTTTTTATGGGTCTCGCGCTCTCGACACAAATCAGACGTTCGCTACTCAGGGCACTTACACGATTAGTTCAGGGAACCTTACTGAAACTGTGTCGTAATGGCTGTCGGGCTTTTCACGCTTGATAGCGCCACTCTCGGTGTTCTCGACACGAGCGTCCTCGGTGGCGACGGAACGGGTTTCGTCACCGGATCGGTTAGCAGTTCCGGGTCAGTCACGGGTTCGGTTGGTTTCTCCGGTTCGGTATCGGGGAGCGTAAGTTCCTCTGGATCGGCGACCGGCGCTGTCGGCTTCAAGGGCACAGTAAGCGGTTCTGTCGCATCCTCGGGCAGTTCGACGGGGACAGTTGCCTATCAGGGCACCGTAAGCGGCTCTGTCGCGTCTTCTGGATCGGTTTCCGGCTCTGCGGCACGCAACGGCTCGGTAACCGGCTCGACGGCCTCTAGCGGCGTTGCAGCAGGCTCGCCGCAGTTGAGCGGGTCGATCTCCGGCTCTGTCACCTCATCGGGCACCGTGTCAGGTGCCGAGGGCGCTACGGGGAGCGTCTCGGGTTCTGTCGCGAGTTCGGGGTCAGTCACGGGTGTTTTCGGCGCGGTCGGCTCCGTATCCGGCGTGACTACATCGACGGGGTCAGTTGTCTCCGCTGATCGGTCTGGAAGCGTCTCAGGTAGCACGTCGTCGTCGGGGACGGTGGTCGGAGTTGCTTCCGGCGGTGCTCCTGCTGCCGGGGGCGGTGGCTCCCTGCCGATCGTTGTCGCGATGCCTAAAGTGTCGCCGTTCGGTTTTGTTTGGGGAGTGTCACAGTCGGCGGGGTCGATTGAAGGATCGCGTCGTGTACGGGAGGATGAGGACGTCGAGTTACTGGAACTACTCGGAGTCCTGTGAGTTGCGCGATAATGAATCAACGACGATCGAGGAGTGAGAGTGTTCCTTTCAAGTGATGACGGCAAGACGACCAGCGTAGGCTCGCTGGGGAACGACTTGTTTGTCTCTAAGGCTGACCTCAAGCAAGGCGACTTCGCTGAGTGGAACTCAAGCGGAGGCAAGGCTCGCGGAAAGATCACGCGGATCGTCCGTGAGGGCACCCTTGACGTTCCGGGGGCTGACTTCAAGGTCAATGCTGAGGAAGATGACCCGGCGGTTCTTTTGACGGTGTACCGACCGTTTGGGGATGGTTTTCGGGCTACTCCGACGAAGGTGGGTCACAAGATGTCGACGCTGCGTCGGATCGCTGCGTTGAAGGTCGTTGAGGGTGGAGAATAGCGAAAATAGGCTCCCTGAGGCCCTTAGAGGCTGGATTGAGCAGTTGTTGGAGCCTGAGGTCACCAGATTATTTGATGTCTTCCCTGACGCTCAGATCGACGTGAGGCTGAGCGCCTCTAGGGGGAGGATTAGGCGGCATCCGACGATCACGGTGAATGGTGGGCCGACGGAGATGGTCGACCCCGCCTAGCAATACCCCCGTTTCCCCCTCCTAAACCCCCCCATGATAAACTGGGGAACGAAATTAGGAGGAAACCATGAGACGCAACATCAAGATCGACCCCGACCTCAACGTCGGCGCGGTCCTCGACAGGGCCGAGAAAATCGCGGCTCGCGCTAACAAGCGCGGCCTGCTCGGCGGCTACAACGTCCAGATCATCAACCTGCAATCGAATCGGGACGGCGTGCCCTTCGAGCAACCTACTCTCGTCATCGACGGTGAGCCTGCTGCCTACAGCGGTTGGAAGTTCGTCGCGCTCGTCGAGTGGATCGACGACTCCGCTGTCACGACCGGCAACCCGTTCGCCAACGATCTCGCGCCCGTCGACCGCTCGACGCTCGTCAAGGGTGCCTGTGAGCATTGTGGTTGGAGCCGCGCCCGCAAGTACGCCGTGATCGTCGAGAACGAGGACGGTGAGCGCAAGCAGATCGGTAAGTCCTGTGTCAAGGACTTCCTCGGTCACTCGCTCTCCCTGTCGTGGTTCGCGGACCCGTTCGACGAGTTCGAGGGCTACCACGGGCGAGGCACCGCGCTGCTCAACACCCGCGAGACGCTCGCGATCGCTTACTCGGTGATCCGTCAGCGTGGCTTCGTCTCCAAGGCCAAGGCCGAGGAGGAGCAGCGCACCCCGACCTCCCGACTCGTGCAGTTGTCCATGAACGGAAAGCCGAGCACCGAGCAAGATCGCGTTCTGTACGAGGAACTGTGGGCTGGCTGGGACGCTCATGTTGACCGTTTCAACGCTGTGCGGATTCACGAGTTCGCTGACGAACTGGACGGCAGCAGCGATTGGGCCGCCAACGTGAAGGCAGTTGTGGCGCAAACCCACTTCAACCCGAAGCACCTCGCGCTGGTCGTCAGCCTCGCGGGCGTGTATGTGCAGAAGACCAATCGTGACGCGCAAGACGTCAACGCCGTCGACGAGGAGTTCGGTCAGATCGGTGAGCGCGTCACCGTCGACCTGACCGTGCAGTCGAGCGCCGCGTTTGACTCGCAATACGGGATCACGTTCGCGAACACGTTCCTCAGCGAGGACGGTCACCGTTTCAAGTGGCTGACCGGAACGCGCTCGTTCGACGAGGGCGAGACCGTCACCTTGACCGGCACGATCAAGAAGTACGACGAGTGGAACGATAAGGTGTTCACCGTTCTCACCCGCTGTAAAGAGGCCGTAGCGTGAAGCGGGTAGAGAGAGTGCAGTCGCTCCGTCGCAGTAATGCGGCGGGGCGTCATGCCGACCGCCGAACGAAACGGCTTAGGGACCGGGGAACACAGAAACGGGAAGCGATAGCGGAGCAAAGAAACTCTGGTTCTCAACGGGGGTCGTGATAATCTCTTAGACATCGAGACCTGCGGGTTGTCGTTCAACGCACCAGCGTTGCACGAGGCCCGCTTTTTTCATGTAGGAGGACAGGTGGGGCGACCTGCTAAGAAGATGGTTAATCTGTCGATCGAGGAGACCTCGGGGGTAGATCACCCGGCTCACCTACACGAAGGTTGGCTCGTGATGAAAGCGGCTTCGCAAGAAGATGTTGAGACGACTTTGAGTCGCGAAGCGAACCCTAGTGAAGAAGAAATGCAGCCGATCCTGAAAGAGACCGAGGAGGTCAACATGGAAACGCAGGATGAGCAGACTGAGGTGCAAGAGGCCGACGTCGAGAAGGCAGATAAGCCTTCCTATGAAGAACTCCAAGAGATGCTGAACAAGGCTAACGCTCGCATCGAGGAGATGGAAAAAATGATGGGCGACAAGCCTAAGGAGGAAAAGGAAGACGACGATCTTCCCGAGTTCCTTCGTAAGGAAGCACCTGAGGGTGTTCGTAAGGCTTTCGAGTCGATGCAGAAGGCTGCGGAAGACGCGCAGGCTCAGGCTGAGGCAGCCGAGGCTGAACTCCGCAAGGAACGCTCGGAGCGTGCCGACGCTGACTCGGTCGTGAAGGCTCGCGAATCGTTCTCCAATCTCGGCCTTGATGCTGAGGCAGTTGGTCCCGCTCTGCGGCGTCTGGCTGAAACTGATGAAGACTTAGCGAAATCCGTTGAGGATGTTTTGACCGCCGCTAACGCGAAGGTCGAGTCCGCTGACTTGTTCGCTGAGATCGGGAAGTCTGCCCGCCCTGCGGGTAGCGCCTACGAGAAGGCTGAAGTTATGGCTAAAGCCGCCGTTGCTGATGGTAAGTCAGCGACATACGAACAGGCGCTCTCTGACGTGTTCACGTCTGACAGCGACCTTTACATGTCCTACCTCGCCGAGCAAGGAAAGTGAGGGCCTAGAAAATGGCCTACGAGTTCAGTAATTACGCAGTAAAGGCCACGCTCGTCGCGGGTGCGGACCTTTCTGCCAAGCAGTACCACTTCGTAAAGATTGACAGCAGCACCGGCAAGGCGATTGCTGTCAATGGAGCAACTGATCGTCCGTTCGGTGTTCTGCAAAACAACCCGACCGCTGATCAAGAGGCTGAGATTCTGGTGGTTGGCGGCACGAAAATTGTTGCCGGTGGAACCGCCGCAGCGGGCACTCCGCTGTTCCCGAGTGCATCAGGAAACGCCGTGACTCTGGCTTTCGGAGGCTCCGGCGCGACTGCTTACAGCGTCGGAACATTCGTGACCGCCGGTAGTGCGAGCGCGACTGCAACCGCCGTTGTCGACTGCGCTAACGCTGGTCGCGGACAGTAGAGGAGAACTGAGAAATGCCACAGCCAACGATCAGCGACGTACATGTTGACGCGATCCTGACTAACATCTCCGTTGCTTACATGCAGCGTGCGGAGAACATGATCGCGGACAAGGTGTTCCCCGTCGTTCCTGTTGATAAGAAGTCGAACAAGTATTTCACCTACACCAAGAGTGATTGGTTCCGTGACGAGGCTCAACGCCGCGCTCCGGGCACCGAGTCCGCTGGTGGCGGTTACAACCTGTCGACTGACACTTACAGCGCCGACGTTTTTGCGTTCCATAAGGACGTGGACGATCAGACGCTTGCCAATGCTGACACTCCCTTGAATCCTCTCCGTGAGGCTGCCGAGTTCGTCACCGCCCGCTTGATGCTGCGCCGTGAGGTTCAGTTCATTACGGACTTTATGACGACCAGCGTGTGGGCGAATGAGAAGACCGGCGTGGCTTCAGGCCCGTCTTCCTCACAGTTCATTCAATGGAGTAACTACAGCACCTCCGATCCGATTGAGGACATTGAGGAAGCAAAGGAAGACATCTTGTCGACCACGGGCTACGAGGGCAACACTCTCGTTCTCGGGTACCAAGCCTTCCGGCAACTCAAGAATCACCCGGATTTCGTCGACCGCTACAAATACACCACTTCCTCGGTTATCACCGAAGAAATGATGGCACGTTTGTTGGGTGTCGACCGGATTCTCGTCGCGAAGTCCGTGAAGAACGGCGCTGAGGAAGGTCTCGCAGACTCGTTCGCGTTCAACTTCGGTAAGGCTGCTTGCCTGCTGCACGTTGCACCGAACCCCGGTCTGATGACTCCGAGTGCTGGCTACATCTTCGCGTGGACGGGTGTATCGGGTGGATTGGGCGCTACCGTGGGAACCTCACAGTTCCGCATGGAGAGCCTTCGTGCCGCTCGCGTTGAGGCTGAGTTCGCTTTCGACAACAAGGTTGTCGCTTCCGATCTCGGTTACTTCTTCGCTTCCTGTGTCGCTTAGGAGGACTGAATGTCAAATCGACTGACAAAGGGCGAAGCCCTGACAGGCACCATCCGGGCAGACGATGACGTTATTGCTGGCGATGATGTTACTGCTGGTGACGATCTGGTCGTCGGCGACGACGCCTCAGTTGCGGGCAACCTCGCTGTGACCGGAAACATCTCGGGAGCAAATCTGACGGCGACCGGAACAATCAACCTCGGTGATCCGGTTTCTGTTATTGCCGATCCGACAGGTGGATCAACAGTTGATGCGGAGTCGCGTGCAGCGATTGTGTCGATACTGGATGCACTTGACGCTGTTGGGATTATGGCGGCGTCCTAAGAAGTTCCCTGAGAGGGGGTCGGCGGGTGATCCCTGTCGGCCCCCTTTCATCATTTGAGGAGAAGTAATGGCGTGGTCGTACAGCGGAAACCCTGCTGACTCTGACAGGGATGAAGTTCGGTTCCTTATTCAGGACACGGACACGAATGATCAGTTGTTGTCGAACGAGGAGATCGACTACACCTTGACTTCGGCAGGGTCCGTTTACATGGCGGCGCATGACTGCGCCTATGTGATCGCTACGCAATACGCTCAGTTGGCGTCGAGCAAGAGCGTCGGGGACATGTCAATTAGTTACAGCGACCGGGCTGCTGGCTACTACACGATCGCTGACCGGATGTTGCAGTTGCAGGCCATGAGGCAGCCGCCTACCCCGTACATCGACCCCGACAACATCATTAGGGCTTCCGAGAAGACTGTGCCGCCGGACAATGGCACCGAGTTCTACACGGGTCAACAAGACTACTTGAGGCCGTAATCATGGCTCTTGACCGCGAGTTCCTTCCACTCATGTTGGAGAATGTTGTTCTAACTGCTCAGGCGAGTCTCGACAAGTACGGGAAGCAAACTTTCGCTGGGTCGGGTGACACCTATCGGTCGCGACTAATTTTTGAGGATCGTTTGATGCACGACGACAACGGTCGCGAAGTTGTGGAGACGGGTAGGGCGATCTTGTTTGGGGCTGCCGCATCGGTGACCACTCAGCACAAGATCACGTTGCCTGACGGCTCGACACCGAAAATAACGAGGGTTGACACGATTCAGGATGAGGACGGAGATCATCATTCCGTGATCGGGTTTGGCTTGTAATGGCTAGTCGAGTTCGAGTGAAGAATCTCGCGCCTTTGCAGAAGGCTTTCATCCTCGCGGGTGCTGACGCTCCCGTGTTTGCCGCTCATGCCTTGCGTGAGGAGGCTGATGAGGCGTTCGCTTTGACGCAGACGTTCGTGCCTGTACGGACGGGTGTGCTGCGTGCTTCCGGGGAAGTTCACGGCCCGCGAACCCGTGGGAGCAAGGCTTTCGCGGAGATAACTTATGGTGGACCGGCTGCGCCATACGCGATTTATGTGCATGAGATTCCACCATCGAGGGCGAGCCACGACTATCCGACACGATGGAAGTACCTTGAAAACCCTGTTCGTGAATACGCTAAGGGCATGGGTGAACGCATGACGCGACGAGTGTTGGACATGATTGCTCGGAAGTTTGAGATTTCCTAATGGCGACGATCTTGGAGGCCGTGGGCGATTATCTTGTTTCGCAGAGTCAGGGAACTCTGGGTACGGACCTGTTTCTCGCGACCATGCCTGAGACGCCGGACGTGATCGTGACTGTCTACGAGAACGCCGGTAATAAGCCTGAGATGACTATGGGGAGTTCCCCTTGGGCGATTGACCGTCCTCTGATTCAAGTTATTTGTCGTGGGTCACGTCAGGATTATCCGACGGCTAGAGATAAGGCAGAGACGATCCGAGCGATTCTTGCTGCCGTGAAGGACACAACAATTTCTACGATAAAGATCATGCGTATCGAGTCTCAGGGATCGGTCATACCTCTAGGGGAGGATGACAATCAGCGTCCAATGATCTCGATGAATTTCGAGTGCATGGTCAGGTATGACTGACGCTTACGGGCGCGGCATCATCACAGATGAAGCACCGAGATGTTGGAGATGCAACAGAATCCTTGCAGTAATGGCATCTCGACCGTGGATAATAAAGTGTTCGCGTTGTAAAGCAGAGAACAGAAGCCAATAGGAGTCGAGTATGAGCGACTTATTCTCCGATCTCGATAATCTAACGAAACAATCTAAAGGCCCTAAAAATAAACAATGCACCGTGGATTGGGTTCTGAACGAGGTTGATGAGGAGTCGAGAGAGAAATTAGTTTTTCTCCTTGATCAAGACCATATTTCTAGTGCTGCAATAAGCAAAGTGCTGTTATCCCACGGTTTCGACATACAGTATTCAAGCATCATCCGACATCGTCGGCGCTTGAAAGGAAACGTGGGATGCAAGTGCCCTTAGATCAGCAGTCTGTTCTCGTCATGCTGCTTGATGATCGTGTCTGGATTGACAGCGGAACTTTGATCTCGTACTTACGGATAATTGAGGATCAAGCGTCTGTGCATATTGAGGAAGCGAAGGAGTCGGGCGATAAGGGTAGACAAGTCGCTGCCTTCGGCGGTCGAGAAGTTGTTCGGCAGATTGCCGACGGCATAGTTCTGACCACTATGACCGCTAACGAGGAGATTAGGGCGAAACGTGAATCTTCCCGACGATCTTGATGCTCTGAGGAAAGCCGGAGAAATCTCGGGTTATCAGGCATCTGCCGTGAAGCATCCGTCCGGGTGGGAGCCGGGGGTTGCTTGGAACGGTGACTCTGGAACGCTAACTACTCACCCGATCGACGCTCAGCCAAATGATTGGTCTGAGTTGCTATCGGTGTGGGATTTGGACCCGACCGTTTTTGAGGTCATTGAGCCTGTCCAGTTTCGCGCTTGGGATGCTCCTGATCCTGAGGGCGGTTTGCGTCGACTGTTCTATTACAAGGCCACTATCAGGAGGCGTGTTGATTCTCGGGAGTCTGTGGAGGAGTTGCTCTCAGTCCTTCGGAGGAAGCGCCCTAAGAAGCCCCCTGAGAGTTCAGGAGAAGGTTTTGCGTTCTGTGTGCCTGCTGGTGACTTGCAGTTAGGTAAACCCGATGGGGACGGCACAGAGGGCACGATCGAGCGTTTCTCCTCTAAGACTGACGCTGCTGTGGCTCGGCTGAAAGAGTTGCGGAAAATGGGCCGAGTGGTCGACCAGATCGTTTTGCCGTGGCTCGGTGATTGCATTGAGGGGCTAGTCTCGCAGGGCGGCGCTCTCGCTGCTGCGGGCCGCTTGGACTTGACGATGACTGAGCAGTTGCGGGTGTATCGCCGGTTGATGCTGCACCAGATTCAGCAGTTCGCGCCGCTGTCGAGCCGCATCGTCGTCCCTGTCGTTCCGGGCAACCATGATGAGGTGCAGCGTGTGGGGAAAGTGACTCGGCGGTATGACGACTCGTGGGCGGTAGAGGGTGCGTCGGCTGTGGCTGACGCCTTGAAGTTGGCTGACGGCTATGAGCATGTTTCTTTCGTTTTTCCGGGCCATGACGAGTTGACCATCACCTTGGACGTCGCGGGAACGCCTGTCGGGTTCGCTCATGGGCATCAGTTCGGGCGTGACCCGGTGAAGTGGTGGTCGGGGCAGGCTCACGGTATGCAGGAGATCGGTAATTCGACGCTCCTGCTGGGCGCTCACTTGCATCATCTGAGGGTGGAGCAGGGTGGCGCGAAGACGTTTATTCAGATTCCGGCGCTGGATGGTGGCTCGACGTGGTGGCGGCACAAGACGGGTCAGGATGCGCCCGCTGGGATGGTGAGCCTCCTGATCGGTCACGGGGGCTGGAAAGATTTGGCGGTCCTGTGACATCCGAGGAGCACGCTGACGCCGTAGAAGCCACCCTAGAGGCTCTAAGGGGCAGAATTTTGGGCGTTGGTGCTCAGCAATATGACGACGGCTCAGGTATTCAGCGGTTCGAGCGGAAGCCGCTAGAGGCTATCGTCACGGACGCTGTCGAGGAGATAGACGACCTGATTGTCTACCTTTGTCAGTTGCGTATTCGATTGACCGAAGGGCCGTTGTCACATCTCTGATCTTTCTCAGGGTTTCGTGTTTTTTCCTTTAGACTGGACGAAGTAGTTCCGTACTCCAAGTGAGTCCGTCCGTCACTACTTCGTGACCCCGTGTGGTCCCTGCGGCGGTGCGGATTCGCGCTGCCACAGGGAGGTCTAGTGCCGTACAAGGTACTCAATGGTTTGTCCTATCCACCGGACAACCGTGCCGAGGTGGGGGAAATCGTTGATGACCTCCCCTCTAAGTCAATCAAGTGGCTCCTGAAAAAGGGGCACATCGAGGAAGTAGCGGGTGGCGCTAAGTCATCGGGGAAGCCTGCATCTACTCATCCTTCATTCCAAAAGCCCAAGTCTGAGGAAGGTGACGAGTAATGGCTTTTATTCATGGCAAGGGAACTTCTGTTCTTTACAACGGGAGTAATCTTTCAGCGTTTTTCAATGACGCCTCGATGTCGCAGGATGTCGAGACCGCTGAGACGACTGCCTTCGGTGATAGTGCTAAGACGTACATCACGGGCCTGAAAGACGGGACGATGAGCCTGTCGGGCATGTTCGATGGTGCTGCTGGCGCAGTTGACGTTGTCTTGACATCTACTTTGGGCGCTACTGCTGCTGACGTCGCGACAGTTGTGCCTTCTGGACTGTCTTCCGCTGGCGTTTCTACCTTTAGTGCTGAGGTGCGCGAAACCTCTTACGAGATTTCAAGCCCTGTCAGCGATGTTGTAGCCGCCAACGCTGAGGTTCAGGCGACTGGCGGTATCGACCGTGGTGAGTTGTTGATCGGCGCGTCCACAGTTTCATCGGCGCAGAACACCACGGCAATCGACAATGGCTCCTCCACCAGCGACGGTGGAGTTGGTTATGTGCATGTCACGGCTAACACCCGTGATGGTGCCAGCACCTTCAAGGTGCAGGACAGCGCAGATAACCTGACGTTCGCTGATCTCGTAGCATTTACGAGCGTGGCGGCAACAACAACAACCGGCGAGAGAGTCGCCGTAACAGGCACGGTCGACAGGTACGTCCGCGCCCAAGCAACCCCCGGAGGTTCCTCTGGGTCACTCACATACACAATGGCGTTTGCCCGGAGTTAGGAGAAGTCGAAATGGCTTTCATTCATGGTAAGAGTTCCCTTTTCAAGGTGGACAATGCAAGTGGGTCGCTGGTTGACCTTTCAGCGTTCTGTGAGGACGTTTCTTTGTCCCGAGACATCGAGACTGCTGAGGTCACCACGTTCGGTGACAGCGCGAAGGAATACATCACGGGTCTGACAGACGCGACGATCAGCATCAGCGGCAAGTTCGATGCTAATGGTGCGTCCTCGGTTGACTCGGTTCTTTCGGGCATCCTCGGTCAGGCTGCGACGGTGACATACAACTACCGTCCGAACAGCGCCGCTATCGCTGCGACTAACCCTGAGTATCAGGGTGAGGCGATCGTGACCTCGTATGAGGTTTCGGGCAGCGTTGGCGATGCCGTTACGTTCTCGGCTGAGTTGCAGTGCTCCGGGGCTATCACTCGCGCTACTTCCTGATCTAGGCTCCCCTAGACAGTCCTAATCGTGGCCCCCTGTGGCCCCTACGGAAAGAGTGAGTATGTCTTTACGCGACAAGATCCTTGCAGCAGAGGACATCGAGTCTGAGATGTTGGAAGTCCCTGAGTGGGATTGCACCGTCGAGATTCGTGGCATGAACGGCGCTGACCGTTCACGCATCTTGGAATCTGCCGCAGCGTCAGACGACGGCAAGATCAGTATCGGCAACATGTATGTCGAGACTGTGATTGCTAGCACCTACGATCCTGAAACAGGTGAACGTATCTTCACGAACGCTGACCGTGACGTGTTGATGAGCAAGTCCGCTGCCGCGATTGACAAGATCGCGACTGTCGGGATGCGCTTGTCGGCGATGGACACGAAGGCGACTGATGATGCTAAGGCCACGTTTCCTGAAACGACCACATCGTAGGTTTCTGTTCGAGTTAGCAGAAAAACTAGGTAGGACGGTCGGTGAACTCCTTTATGGTTCTCCCTCTCACAGGCCGATCACCTCGTCTGAATTGACGGAGTGGTCGGCTCTGTGGGAGTTACGGAACTACGAGGCTGAACAGGCCGCTAAACGTAAGCGTTAGGTCGGAGGTGTGTTGTGGCTCAGGTAACTGTTGAGGCGCAATACATCGCCGACACTACGCAGTATGTTCGTGCCCTTCGGGCTGCCGCTGCGGCTACTACGCAGTTGGCGAATCAGATTCCTCCGCAACTTCGGATGCAGAATGAGTTAGCGGACGGCTTAGANGAGACCCGAGAGTCAGCNGAGGACGCTGGCAAGGGCTTCACCATTTTGCGTAACGCTATGGGTACTGCCCTCGGTGTCGCTGCCGTGAACACGGTGACGCAGATGGTCGGNCGCATGAAGAACTTTGCTCGCCAGTCGTTTGATGCGGCGGCGCGTGTCGAGGAACTTGAGATCGCTATGCAGTCGATCGGCTCGGCGACGGGTGTCGGCGCTAAGGCTATCGAGGATGCCACGCAGGCTATCCGTGATAACGGTATTGAGTTGGGTGCTGCTCAGCAGATCGCTATTGAGTTCGCTCAGAATCAGTTGGATTTGGCTAAGGCGTCGAAGATCGCTCGTGTCGCTCAGGACTTAGCGGTTATCGCGGGTCGTAACTCGACGGCTACGACGCAGGTTTTGACGCAGGCGATCATTACGGGTAACAGCCGCTTGTTGAAGTCTGCGGGTATCGCTCGTTTAGCGTCGGAGGGGTATCAGGAGTACGCGGATTCGATTGGTAAGACTGTCCGGCAGTTGTCGTCGCAGGAACGACAGCAGGCTGTCACTAACTTGATTATTGCGGAGGGCGAGAAGGTAGCGGGCACTTATGAGGGTGCCATGAACGCTGCGGGGAAGGTGTTGCGTTCGTTCGCTCGTCTGATAAACGATATTCAGATCGAGATGGGCAAGGTTCTGCTCAAAGCGTTCGGCCCGATGATCAAGGCGACGTATGACTTGTTGAAGGCGTTCAGTAAGACGATGCGTGAGGGCGGCGAGTTTAGTGGCACACTCGATAAATTGGCTACGAGTTTCCAAGAAATCACCGCCCCGATCACGGACTTCATCAAGAACCTGACGGAGTCTGTGAAGTCGGGTGAGGGGATAAAGAAGATCGCGAACGCGATTGAGGAAGTTATTCCTTTCATTATGAGTCTTGTGGAAACTAGCCGGTCGTTGGCTCAGGCTTACGCGACTGTCCTGCTGCCCGCGATTCAGGCTTTGACGCCTGCTTTGACTGCTGTGGCTAACACGTTGAAAGTCTTGTTGGATGCGTTCAATAAGTTGCCGGGTCCGGTCAAGTCTCTGATCGGTGTGCTGGTGCTTTTCAAGATCGCTATGGCGAAGGCTGGCACGGATTCTAAGTTGTTCGCGCTCACTTGGACTCAGGTTGCTAGGAGTTTTTCTCTCGGCGTCACCGCTATCGGCGTTGGGCTTATCGACTTCCAAACAAAAATTCAGGTTGCGATGATGAGGGGGAAGGGAAGCGTCTTAGGTTTCTCAGCCGCAGTAGCAACAATGAGGGCGGGTGCTGTTGCTTCCTTCCGAGCGATCGGCGCGGCGGCGAAGGGCCTTATGACATCTCTCGGGCCTGTTGGCGCTTTCTTCGCTGCGGCAACCATCGCATTTGAGGTTATGTCTAGGTCATCTGCTGACACCGAGATGAGAGTGGAATCGCTGCGAGACACGATCGACGAGACAAGCGGTGCCATGACTTCGCTCAGTAAGCAAGTAATGATGACCGAAATCGGAAACCTACTTAGTCCAGAGGACGCGCAAATTCTCAGAGACATGGGAATAGGTATTGAGGCGCAAGCCGAAGCGATCATGCAGGGAACGGAGGCTGTTGAGCAGTTTGACAAAAAGATTCAAGGCATGATCGGACGGCAGGGTCCAATTTATGACGGACTACTGTCGATTGTCAGAGACAACTTCAATGATCAGGTGAAAATACACGACACCGCCGTTGCACAGTTCGGGCAGGCTGAACTAGATAGGCAGGCGGCTGCGCTAAGAACATTCAATAAAGAAGAAGACCTGAGGCTCAAGCGCCAAGCCGGTCTATTGAAGGAGCAGCGGGATCGAGATTTCGCCTTACGCGCCATGACGAGTGCGGAGAAGGCTCACGCTGACTTCTCGGTCAAAAGTTCTAAGGCTATGGAAAAGGCTACCGAGAGCGCCACCGCTGCCGTGAAAGCCCTCGACGAGTCGACACAGAACATGCTCGACGCTATTAGCGGTGAGGCTAGTTACGACAAGGCCCGTGAGGGGATTCTCGATCTACGCGACGCCTTGAAGGACGGCGACAAGAAGTTGAACGGCTTCTCGCGTGCGGCTTTGGAAAACCGTGAAGCGATTCGTGACGCGGCGAAGGGGTACATCGACTA